>Ga0208617_1000091_pt1 | contig 32400 bp, 24 predicted proteins | sample CryBogCBE06Nov07_FD_184581 | JGI IMG/M metagenome (GOLD analysis project Ga0208617, IMG submission 184581) | Freshwater microbial communities from Crystal Bog, Wisconsin, USA - CBE06Nov07 (SPAdes) (version 2) | ecosystem: Environmental > Aquatic > Freshwater > Lake | place: Crystal Bog...
TGAGGAGGCCGTAGGCCGTCTCGAAGGATGAACGGGGAGAATACTCAAGATGAGGGGGGCATGGAATTATAAAATGCCCCTCACCCCAACCCTCTCCCCATTTTAATGGGGCGAGGGAGACGTTTCCGTCTCAAGGCAACAGACTCTAACTGCCGGGCGTGACGCTGTAGAGCGCCGAAGACCGATCAAGATGCTGCGCCATAGCCGCTTCAGCGGCATCCGCATCATGATCGGCGATACAGGCAATGATATGGGCATGTTCGGCGAGTGTATAATTTTCCTTGCCGCTCCAGATCAGCATGTCGGTATGATATTGCCGCAGCCAGCCCAGCATGGCTTCCGAAATCGCCTCAAACATCGGATTGCCGCTGATAGCGGCGATCTGAATATGCAGGCGCATATCCGCGCGGATAAAGGCCTCGGCATCCCCCAGATTGTCCTTCTGCTGCTCTAGGGTCGCATATAACAGGGCTATATCGGCAGCTGTGGCCTTTTCCGCCGCCTGACGCACCATGCCGGTCTCGAAAAACCGCCGCACCTGTTTGAGATGCTCCAGCGAATCCGGCGAATGCGACAGCATGAAATGCGCCGCCGTATCCAGCTGGTGAAAAATGGATTTGGCTGTGGGCTGGCGCACACGGGCGCGCTCGCCATGCGAAATGGTCAGAAGCCCCAGATTGCTCAGCTGCTGCATCGCTTCGCGGATGGCAGGACGCCCGACGCCCAAACGCTCCATCAGGTCGCGCTCGGAGGGCATGGCATCGCCGGGCTGCAACTCACCCGAGGTGATCAGAGCCTTCAGCCGGTCAAACACTTCGTCCGACAGTTTGCGGCGGATGATTGGCGTATCTCTCAGGCCCATAGTGAACTATCCGATGATTTGGCTGTGCGCATCAGCTTGCATTATCCTGCGTTTCAACAAAGATCAATTTCACCCCCCGCTGGCAGAGGCACAACCCCTCACAGCCAAGGTTGATTTCAGGGTCAGATTGATATACTCATCATACCATGTTTGATCCCTATGGCGTGAGAATTTATTCTGATCCCGCGCCTGTTACGCTGGTGTGCTATGTCCCGTTCCGTGATCAGACTGACCTATCGCATTGAAACCGCGGGCGATGTGGCCAGACTGGCGGCCAAAATCGCCAGCGACCAGTCAACGGGCACATTTGTGGAACTGCCCGGAGAAACCCCCGAGCTGAAAGCGCGGGTTGCGGCGCAGGTTGTGGCCATCCGGCCACTGGAACCTGTTGAAACTCCGTCATTTCCGTCCAACAACACCGGCGCCCTTTATGCCCGCGCGGATGTGGACATCGAATTTCCGCTGGAGGCGATCGGCACAGATCTGGCGGCGCTGATGACCATTGCAATCGGCGGTGTCTATTCAATCAAAGGGTTCAGCGGCATTCGGGTGATCGATATGGTTTTGCCGCAGGCGTTTGCAACCGCCTATCCTGGCCCGCAATTTGGCATTGTCGGCAGCCGCAGGCTGACCAATGTCCATGACCGGCCCATTATTGGCTCCATTGTCAAACCGGCGCTGGGATTGCGGCCCGAAGACACCGCAGCGCTGGTGCAGGACCTTCTCGATGCCGATGTTGATTTTATCAAGGATGATGAAAAGCTGACCAGTCCGGCCTATTCGCCGTTGAAGGCGCGCATTGCCGCGATTATGCCGCGCATTTTGCAACGGGAACAGAAAACCGGCAAAAAGGTGATGTATGCCTTTGGCATTTCCTACACCGATCCGGATGAAATGATGCGCAACCATGATCTTGTTGTGCAGGCGGGCGGCAATGCCGCTGTTATCAATATCAATTCCATCGGATTCGGCGGTTTTGCCTTTTTACGCAAGCGGTCCGGTCTGGTGCTGCACGCCCATCGCAATGGCTGGGATATTCTGACCCGCCACCCCGGGCTTGGCATGGACTTTAAGGTCTATCAGCAATTCTGGCGGCTTTTGGGGGTTGACCAGTTTCAGATCAACGGCATCGGTGCGAAATATTGGGAACCGGATGAGTCGTTTCTGCGCTCTTTCGCGGCATTGAAAACGCCGCTTTTCACACCGCAGGACTGCCCCCTGCCGGTGGTCGGCTCCGGCCAATGGGGCGGACAGGCGCCTGAAACCTACCGGCGCACCGGCCAGACTGTGGATCTGATGTATCTATGTGGCGGCGGCATTGTCAGCCATCCGGGCGGGCCAGCGGCCGGCGTGCGGGCGGTTCGGCAGGCGTGGGCGGCGGCGGTTGCGGGCATTCCGCTTGAAGATTATGCCAGAGACTGCCCGGAACTGGCCCAGTCACTGGCCAAATTCACACACCATGCGCAGGACGCCTGAAGCACGGCGCAGAAAGACACCACATCTGATGAATAACCCGCTCTTATCCTATTATGGCGATGATCTGACCGGCTCCACCGATGTGATGGAGGCGCTGGCCTCAAATGGTATTCCCACCGTTTTGTTTCTGGAAAAGCCTGACGCGGCGCAGCGGGCCCGTTTTTCCCATTGCCGTGCTCTCGGGCTGGCTGGCACAAGCCGCAGTCAAACTCCGAACTGGATGGACACGCATCTCAAAGCGGATTTGATCTGGCTGAAAAGTCTCAACGCCGAAATATGCCATTATAAGGTGTGTTCGACCTTTGATTCCAGCCCGGAAACCGGCAGCATTGGCCGCGCCATTGACATTGGCCAAAAGGTCTTTGCACAGGCACAGGTGCCGCTGATTGTTGGCGCGCCGCAGTTGAAGCGCTATACGGCCTTCGGCAATTTGTTTGCCGCCTATCAGGGGCAAAATTACCGCATTGACCGCCACCCCGTGATGAGCCGCCATCCGGTGACGCCCATGCATGAAGCTGACCTGCGGGTTCATCTGCAACAGCAAACCGCCAGTTCCATCGGCCTTATTGACCTCACCACGCTTCACATGGCCGAGGCACAGCAGCGACATGACAGGGTGCGGGCCAACACCGCCGCCATTCTTATGTTTGATGTTGCCGATCCGACCAGCCAGCACCATGCGGGACAGGCCCTGTGGGCGATGCGCAAAGCGGGGGGCTATTTTGTCGCGGGCTCCTCAGGGGTTGAATATGCCCTGCTTGGTGAATGGCAGCGGCTTGGCCTTGCCGGTGCGCGCCCAAGCTTTGCATCGCCGGGCGCGGTTGATCGCATGGCTGTTGTGTCCGGCTCCTGCTCACCCACAACAGAACGGCAGATCCGCCATGCTCAGGCCCACGGATTTGACACCATTGCCCTTGACCCCAAAGCGCTGGCCTCGGGAGCGTCTGGCCCGATTGACGCGGCCATCCGTGCGGGTTTGCACCATCTGGCCGAGGGCCGCAGTGTCATTCTCCACACAGCGCTGGGCACCACGACAGAAATTGACACCACGCTTGATGCATCCGGACGCAAAGCCATCGGGCGGGGGCTGGGAAAAATTCAAGCTGCACTTATGGAACGCGCGGGACTACGGCGCGGGGTGATTGCAGGCGGCGATACCTCCAGCCATGCCCTGACAGAGCTGGAAATTTATGCGCTGACCACCTGCCTTCCCCTGCCCGCAACGCCGGGCTCGCCGCTCTGCACCGCATTTAGCCCAAATCCGGCCTTCAACGGCGTGCAGATTGCACTCAAAGGCGGACAGGTGGGGGCTGATGATTATTTCTCAGCCCTGCGTGAGGGGCGCGCCTGAAGCCGCGATGCGCATTTCAGCACGAATATGCAGCGAGGAGACTGTCCGCGCTCCAAGGTTTGCGGCGCAGCCGTTGCCAGATATATTATGCCTACGCAGCCTCAAAATTGGGCAACAGCTGCGAAAATCAAGACAATAAAAGCGCAGGATCGCCTATCGGAGAACCGGAACCACGGTCACGGCAACGCTCAGCTTCTGGGCGCCGGAGGACACGATCATGCCCTCGCTGGGGGCAACATCGGCATAATCACGGCCAATGGCCATGATAATATGATCTTCACCAGCCATAATGGCATTGGTGGGGTCAAGGCCGCGCCAGCCATCGCGCCCGCACCATACCGAAACCCAGGCATGGGTGGCATCTGCCCCTTCAAGCGGCTTTTCCCCCGGGGCTGGCACTGTGCGCAGATAGCCACTGACATAGGCCGCTGGCAGGCCAAGGCTGCGCAGGCCGCAGATCATGATATGGGCAAAATCCTGACACACGCCCCGCTTGAGCGCAAAGGCGGTTGCGGGCGGGGTTGTCACATCGGTGGCCCCCGGCTCATAGATAAAATCAGCATGAATCCGCCGCATCAGATCGAGCGCACCGGCCAATATGGGCTGGCCGGGCCCAAAACTCTGGCTGGCATAATCGCTGATGCCAGCGTCCAGCGGCACACATGCACTGGGAAACAGAAAATGCACCGGAGATTCAGCATCCAGAGAGGTGGCGGCACAGGCCTCATCGCGAATCTGTTCAAAAGGTGCGGTCATATCCGCGATCAACGGCATTTGTGGCTCCACCTGCACCCGTGACAATGTATGCACCACAAACCGCTCATGCGGCCTGTCAATTTCAACAAGAGTGTTGCGATTTCCAAAAAAGTCCGTTGCAGAGCGCAGCTGATCGGGCGTGGGCTCAATTTCCATCCAGAAATCCAGCACCGTCTGGCTGAGCCTGTCCACCGGCGTGAGGCGCAAAATATGCTTGGCCACCGGCACGGGGGCCGCATATTCATAAGTTGTGGTCTGCTGAATATCGTAAATCATGTGAACGTCTCCTGCGGAACAACAGGCCGCTCACGATGGGTAAAATAATTGAGGGAAATTTCATTGGAAAGCCGCAGCAAGGCTGTTTCCATGGCGGCGATCTGTGCATCCTGCAACACATCCGCCTCGCCAGCACGCAGATCCGCCAGCAGACGGATGGTGAGGCGCTGCGCCGCCGAAGGCAAACCGTTCAGCGCCAGAGGCGGCAGCTTTTCGAGGTGATGGCTCAGCTGGGCAATCTGAAACACCAGCGCCCGCGGATTATTATCGTCCAGCAGCAGCAAATCCAGCACCGGCGCGCGCGCCGCCACCATAACATACCGCAAACGATAGGTAATCTGGCTGTCGCCCAGTTCGAGCAGCGTGTCCAGCGCCTCCACCGGCATGGACTCCGCCGCAAATTTCTGCGCATAGCGACAGATGGCCACAGCCCGCTCCAGCCTGCGGCCAATTTCCAGAAAGCGCCAGCCATTGAGACGGTTCATATTTTCCTGCGCCAGACCGGAAAAGGCGGCAATATATTGCAGGCCCTGATTGATGCGCTCAAAAGCCTCGGCCTCGCTGCCCAAAGCCAGCGCCGGATTGTCGAACATTTCCACCAGAAGATTGAGCGAGCGCCAGGCTTCCGGCGAAAACCGGTCGCGGATCACCGAAGCCGCGCCCCGCGCCGCCCGCAGCAGCACCGACAAGGCCCCCGGCCCGCCGGACTGGTGCATACATGTCCCCGCGATCAGCGCCGGTGAGGCCTGTTTCATATCCGGCGGCATGGCCTGCGCAAAGGTGAGCAGATCGGTCAGGTGCCCACCAACGGCATGGGATGTGCCGGCAGATTCGCTGCTGCGCGACAAAAGCGCCCGCAAAACGCGCAACGTTGCCTCGCTGCGTTCAATATAGCGCCCCAGCCAGAACAGATTATCCGCCGCGCGGGACGGCAGGGAACCGGGCTGACGGCGCACCGCCACCCGCTCCGGTCTGGGCAGCAGGCTGGTTTCCACCACCGGCTTATCCGACAACACCCAGACATCGGCCGATTTACCACCCACCTGCATATTGAGCATATTGGCATTCAGGTCTTGCGAGACCCGGCAAAACCCGCCCGGCATCACCGACCAGCCCGTGGCTGTGCGGGCAATAAACAAACGCAGTGTAAAGGGGCGCGGCTCCAGACGCCCCTCATTCCACACCGGCATGGTAGAGAGCCGGACGGCTTCCTGCGCGACAAAATCAACACCGCGCTGGTCTATGGCCTCGACAAGCGCGGCGCGCTCGCTGGAATTCAGGGCCCCGCCAAACCGTGCGCCATGCGTCAGAGACCCCGGCAATACCCGGGAAAATGCGGGCGCAATGGCCATTTTATCAAGGTTTTGAAGCACATAATTGCGCTCGCGCGGCTGCCCGCACCACCATGTCGCCATATTGGGCAAAGCCAGATCCTGACCCAGAACATGCTGCGCCACCGCAGGCAGAAAGCTCATCAGCGAACGCGATTCCGCCAGTCCGGCGCCCAGCGCATTGGCCATCAGCACCGAGCTGTTGCGCAAGGCCGACACAAGCCCCGGCACGCCCAGTCTGGAGCTGGTATTAAGTTCAAGCGGATCGGCAAAATCAGCATCCAGCCGCCGCCAGATCACCTCTGCAGGCTTAAGGCCCGCCACAGTGCGCACAAACACCTCGTCACCGCGCACCGTCAGATCTTCGCCTTCCACCAGCAAAAAGCCCAGATAACGCGCCAGATAGGCATGTTCAAAATAGGTCTCGTTCATCGGGCCGGGGGAGAGCACGCATATGCGCGCATCAGGGCGGCGGTTATAAGCGGCCAGACCATCCCGAAACGCCTGAAAAAAACCGGCCAGCCGCTCCACATTCAGCCCGCGGTAAATATCGGTGAGGGCGCGCGACATGGCAATACGGTTTTCCAGAGCATAGCCCGCACCCGACGGTGCCTGTGTGCGGTCGCCCAGCACCCACCAGCGCCCGTCCGGCCCGCGGCCCAGATCCACCGCATAAAGATGAAGATGCGACCCGCTGACCGGATGAACCCCCACCATGGGGCGCAAAAATTCCGGACTGCCGGCAATGACCGCAGCGGGCAGGATACCGTCCCGCACGAGCTGTGCCGAACCATAAGCATCGGCCAGCACATGCTCAATCAGCCCGGCGCGCTGAACCAGACCGGCTTTGAGCCTGTCCCATTCCTGCGCACCCAGCAGCAGCGGAATATGCGACAGGGGCCAGACCCGTTCCGACCCCGCCGGATCATCATAGACGCGGTAAAACACGCCCGAGTCACGCAGGTTGCGGTCGGCGGCGGCAAAGCGGCGTCCGGTTTCATCCGGCCCTAATGCCGCAATCGACTGCAAAAAATCCCACCACTGCGGACGCACATGGCCATCTGCGTCCATCATTTCATCATAAAAGCCCTGTATCGGCGCATAATTTTGAATCAGCCAGTCCATATTGGCCGGATGATGAACGGATTGCGCCGGTGACTGTCCTGATGTGTGCTGCATATTTCATCATAACCCGGCAGGGCGGCGCAGGTCGAGTGTTGTCGGAAAATCCGGATTAATATTCAGCGGCGGAATGTCGATTTTGCCCGGTGTATGGCCGTGATCCTGAAACCGCGCCAGACGCCGCGCCTCAGCCTCATAGGAATTGACCGGAAAAGCGTCATAGGAACGCCCGCCCGGATGGGTGACATGATAAACGCAGCCCCCCAGCGAGCGGGCGTTCCACAGGTCCACCAGATCAAAGGTCAGGGGCGCCTGCACCGGAATATTCGGATGCAGGCCATTGGGCGGTTGCCAGGCCTTGAAGCGCACACCGGCCACATATTCGCCGCGCGCACCCGTGGCGGTGAGCGGCACCCGCCGCCCATTGCACAACACCGCATGGCGGTTGGGGTTCATGCCCTCAAGGCGCACCTGAAGCCGCTCGACTGCGGAATCGACATAACGCACCGTGCCACCTGCCGAGCCGCTTTCGCCCAGCACATTCCACGGCTCCAGCGCCTGACGGATTTCCAGCTTGACGCCGCCATGCGCCACCTCGCCAAACACAGGAAAACGGAATTCGCGCTGCGCCTCAAACCACAGCGGGTCAAGCTGGTAGCCGGAACCTGCGAGATCATCCAGCACACTCAAAAAATCGTCCCAGATGAAATGCGGCAGCATATAGCGGTCATGCAGGCTGGTGCCCCAGCGCGTGAGTGTGCCCGACAACGGGTTTTTCCACAGATGCGCGATCAGCGCCCGCACCAGCACCTGCTGCGCCAGACTCATACGCGCATGGGGCGGCATTTCAAAACAGCGCATCTCGACAAGACCCAAGCGTCCGGTTGAAGAGTCAGGCGAATAGAGCTTGTCGATACACAGCTCGACGCGGTGCGTATTGCCGGTGACATCGGTCAGCAGATTGCGAAACAGCCTGTCCACCAGCCAGGGCGGCGGCGCAAGACCCTCCCCAGACTTTGGCACCTGCGCCATGGCAATTTCCAGCTCGTAAAGCGAGTCATGGCGTGCCTCATCAATGCGCGGGGCCTGCGAGGTCGGGCCAATAAACAGGCCGGAGAAAAAATAAGACATTGAGGGGTGACGTTGCCAGAACAGAATCAGGCTTTTCAGAAGGTCCGGACGGCGCAAAAACGGACTGTCCATGGGTGTCATGCCGCCCACAACCACATGATTGCCGCCGCCCGTGCCGGTGTGGCGGCCATCATTCATGAATTTTTCGGCACCCAGCCGCGATAAGCGCGCATCCTCATAAAGTTTGGTGGTGGTGTCCACAACTTGCGCCCAAGTGGTGGCGGGGTGAATATTGACCTCGATCACCCCCGGGTCCGGCGTAACCTTGATAACATTGAGGCGCGGGTCATGCGGCGGCGGATAGCCTTCCACATGCAAGGGCAGGCCAAGCTCGGCCGCCGTGGCCTCAATCGCCGCCACCAGTTCGAGATAATCTTCCAACCGCTCCAGTGGGGGCATGAAAACACAGAGGCGGCCATCGCGCGGCTCAACAGAGAGCGCGGTGCGCACATGCTTATTCAGGGAGATATGCTGTTCATTCTGCTCGCCAAGATCAGAGACGGGGGCGGCCTCCACGGTGCGGAAGGCCTGCGCTTCTGGCGCTTCTGGCGCGCGGCGGGCCGGCGAACGGCTGAAAAACTGCGCCATATAAAACGGGTCTGGCAGGGTGCCGGGTGCCTCAAACGGATCACGCGGAATCACCTGCGGGTAATCTTCCGGCTCAATATAGGGCAAGGCGCTCAGGGGCAGACGATAACCGACGGGCGAGTCGCCGGGCAGCAGAAACAGCTTGCCGCGCCGCAGCGGCCATTTCTGACTCATCCAGCCGGTGGCAATCGCCTTGGAATTCCAGCGCTGAATCGGCAAGACATAGCCGGAGGGCTTATCCAGCCCGCGCTCAAACACCCGGACAAAGCGGGCGCGCTCCTCAGCGTCCGGCAATTTGCTGTCCAGCGGCGTGACATTGGCGGGCAGGTCGGCCTCTTTCAAAATCCATTTGGCGGGATCCTCAAAGGCGGGCATGACATAATCCGTCTCAAGGCCAAGGCGCTGCGCCACACCGGTGATGATTTTTTGTGCGGCATCGACGGTGGCCAGCGGCTGCGGCGCTTCCGAGGCAATCAAGGCCTCATTGCCCCAGAGCGGCTTGCCGTCCTTGCGCCAGTAGAGCGCGAAGGTCCAGCGCGGCAGAGATTCGCCCGGATACCATTTGCCCTGCCCGTAATGGAGAAAACCGCCGGGGGCAAAGGTCGCGCGCAGGCGGCGGATGAGATCATCCGCCTTCGCGCGTTTGGTCGGGCCGACCGCGTCAATATTCCATTCCGCGGCCTGATAATCATCAATGGAGACAAAGGTCGGCTCGCCGCCCATGGTCAGGCGCACATCACCGGCCTGCAAATCGGCATCCACCTTCTCGCCCAGCGCATTGAGCGCGTCCCAGCTTTCATCGGAAAAGGGCATGGTGATGCGCGGACGCTCCATAATGCGCGTCACATTCATTTCAAAAGCAAATTCAACATTGGCAAAACCGACGAGCCCTGAAATCGGCGCGGCGGACTGGTAATGCGGCGTGGCAGCGAGCGGCAAGTGACCCTCACCACAGAGCAGGCCGGAGGTGGCGTCCAGCCCGATCCAGCCTGCGCCCGGCACATAGGCCTCAGCCCAGGCGTGCAGATCGGTAAAATCAACATCGGTGCCGGATGGGCCATCCAGCGCGGCGACATCCGGCTTGAGCTGGATGAGATAACCGGAGACAAAACGCGCGGCAATGCCGCAATGGCGCAGCGCCTGCACCAGCAACCAGGCGGAATCGCGGCAGGAGCCGGAGGCCAGCGCCAGAGTTTCTTCCGGACTTTGCACACCCGGCTCCAGCCGCACCACATAATTGACCGCCTCATGGATCAACCGGTTGAGTTCAACCAGAAAATTCACCGAGCTGAACCCACTGCGCGGCACTTTTTCCAGAAAAGCCGCAAGATGCGGTGTCAAGGGATCAGGCGTCAGATAAGCGATCAGGTCTTTATGCAGCTCCGGCTCATAGGTGAACGGGTAATTTGCCGCATAATCCTCCACAAAAAAATCAAAGGGATTGATGATGGCGAGATCTGCGGTCAAATCCACCGTGATGGAAAATTCGGTAGCAGGCGCCTCAAACACCAGCCGCGCTAGCCAGTTGCCATGCGGGTCCTGCTGCCAGTTGATAAAATGGTTGGCGGGCTCCACCTTCAGCGAATAGCTGGGAATTTTGGTGCGGCAATGCGGCGCCGGACGCAAACGCACCACCTGCGGCCCCAGAACCACAGGCCGGTCATAGATATAACGTGTCTGATGATGAAGCGCCGCAAGAATGGACATTTGAACCCATGGGTCAGAGGAAGTGACGTAACATTAAATCGCAATACTCAAGTTAAGCAAACTTTATGCCGGTATCGAGCCAAAATTAAATCTCCCTGTGTACAGTATCTTAAAAACCTACATTTGAAATGGCCATGCGATGTTGATGACTTTTTCATCACTGCTCCGGCCTGCGCTCAAATAATCACCCTTGGGCCCAAGAATTCAGCACAGACGTAGAGAGCCACAACGGACAGAGAAAATCTTGCCCGCAGAACCGTCGTGAAAAGGCAAAATCTAAACATCTGATATAATTGAATTAAAATTTTATTCTCCAAAGCCGTATGTCTTGGCACGGCGATTGCTTGAAGTTGACCAACAAGTCAAGTCGCCGGATTTTGCGGCCCCTGACACAGCAAAATATTGGCACAATTTCGAGTTGGAGTTTGAATGGCCCCGTCCGCTGCCCTGAACACTGCCGCACTCACACAACGCGCGGCGTCTCTCGAACTTGCAGCCCTGACCAAAAGCTATGGCACCACCCGCGCCGTTGATGCCATTGACCTGAAAATTCCGGCAGGCACCTATTGCTGCCTGCTCGGGCCTTCAGGCTGCGGCAAAACCTCGACTTTGCGCATGATTGCTGGCCATGAAAGCGTCACCAGCGGCGATATTGTTCTTGGGGCGCAGAATGTTACGGATCTAGCCCCCGCCCAGCGCGGCACGGCGATGATGTTTCAGTCCTATGCGCTGTTTCCGCATTTGTCGGTGATCGACAATGTGGCTTTTGCCTTAAAAATGCGCGGTGTAGACAAGGACACACGCCGCAAAACAGCCGCAGATGTGCTGGAGCTGGTGGCGATGAGTGCCTATGCCGAACGTCTGCCGGCGCAGCTTTCGGGTGGGCAGCAGCAGCGTGTGGCACTGGCCCGCGCGCTCATCACCAAGCCGCAGATCCTGCTGCTTGATGAGCCGCTCTCGGCGCTTGACCCGTTTTTGCGCATCAAAATGCGTGCCGAACTGAAACGCTTCCAGCGTGAACTGGGCATCACCTTCATTCATGTCACGCATGGACAGGAGGAGGCCATGGCTCTGGCCGACCTTGTCGTAGTGATGAATGGCGGCAAAATCGAGCAGATGGGCAGCCCGCGTGATGTGTTCAACGCGCCGCGCAGCGAATTTGTCGCACGGTTCATCGGCGGACATAATATTATCAATGGTTTGGACGGAAAATTCTGTATCCGCGCCGACAGACTGAATCTGGCGAGCGGGCTGCACCATGGTGCCAACAGTCTCCACGCCACCATTACGGACATCGAATATCAGGGCACCTTCATACAGGTGAGCCTGAAGGCGGCCAGCGGCGAAGAACTGGTGGCCCATCTGAGCGAGGCGGCCTTCGACGCCCATTCTTTTCAAATTTCGGAACAAGTGACAGCCCAATGGCACGAACAGGCCATCCATGCCCTCACCTGACCGGATGAACCCGCCGTAAAGATTTTCGGCACAACTGGAGTATATGAGCATGAGTGAGATTGATACATCTTTGCAAACCGGCCTCAGCCGCCGCTCGCTGCTGAAGGGTGCCGCCACAGTTGCCGGAGCCGTTGCCGGTTCGGGGGCCATTACCGGCTTCCCTTACATCAACGCCAGCGAGCCCAAAGTGCTGCGCTATCTGGGCACCGCCGTCAATGAGGGCGACGAGATCTCGAAACAATGTTTCAAGGACACCGGCATCAAGATCGAATATATCACCGCCACCACTGATGACGTGACCAAGCGCGTGATGACCCAGCCCAACTCCTTCGATGTGCTGGACACTGAATATTTCAGCCTGAAAAAGCTGGTGCCATCGGGCAATATTCTGGCGCTCGACGCGAAAAAGATTAAGGAATTCGACAATATCACGCCGGTATTCACCAAAGGTCAGCTGCCGTCGGGCAAGAAAATCGGCGATCAGGGCACAGCCCCCTGGAAGGTGCTTTATCTGGAAGGCAAGGATTCAACCAAATTTTCCAAAACTCCGACCGAATTCGTCACCCTCATTCCCACCGTTTATAATGCCGACACTCTGGGCATCCGCCCCGACCTGATCAAGCGCCCGATCAACAGCTGGGCTGAACTGCTCAACCCCGAATTCAAGGGCAAAGCCTCGATTCTGAATATTCCCTCCATCGGCATCATGGATGCGGCGATGGTTGTGGAAGCCACCGGCCAGTATAAATATGCCGACAAGGGCAATATGACCAAGGCCGAAATCGACCTCACCATGAAAATTATGACCGAGGCCAAAAAATCCGGCCAGTTCCGCGCCTTCTGGAAAGACTTTAACGAAAGCGTCAACCTGATGGCCTCCGGCGAAACCGTCATTCAGTCGATGTGGTCACCGGCCGTCACCAAGGTGCGCTCGATGGGCATTGACTGCAAATTCCAGCCGCTCAAGGAAGGCTATCGCTCCTGGGCTTCGGGCTTCTGCATGTCCAAGGGCGTGAAGGGTGCCAAACAGGATGTGGCCTATGAATTCATCAACTGGTTCCTCTCTGGCTTTGCTGGTGCTTATCTCAACCGTCAGGGCTATTATTCGGCGGTTCTCTCCACCGCCAAGGCCAATATGAGCGCGGATGAATGGGGCTACTGGATGGAAGGCAAAGCCGCCATCAATGACATCAAGGCGCCGGACGGCACGGTGCTTGAAAAGGCTGGCGCAACCCGCGACGGCGGCTCCTATGACGACCGCATGGGCAATGTTGCCTGCTGGAACGCCGTCATGGATGAAAATGACTATATGGTCCGCAAATGGAATGAATTCATCGCGGCTTAAGTCTTATACACCTCTCTCCTCATCCTGAGCGTGTCGAAGGATGAGGGGAGAGGAAAGTCAGAGCATTTAACGCAGACGTCATACGCGGGCTTGACCCGCGTATCCGCGTCAAGGGCTGAATTCGTCTTTGGGTTGATCCAAAACTCGGCCATGACGGCACATCACCACCGCGCAAAGGCACATCAATGGCTGCACAATCCCGCTTTTCCACTCTCGTCGCATGGCTGCAGGCCGGGCCGATGATGCTGGTGTTTCTGGTGTTTTTTCTGCTGCCGCTGGCCTTTGTCATCATCGTCAGCTTCTGGGATTATAATGACTATGAGATGATCCCCACCTTCACCACGCGGGGCTATACGGAGACATTCGAAGGCTGTCTGGCGCAGCTGCCTGACATGTGCACCATTTTCAAAACCTATCTGTCAACGCTGAAATTCTGCTTTCTGGTGTGGAGCATCACGCTGCTGATTGGCTTCACCATTGCCTATTTTCTGGCCTTTCACATCAAATCCAAGCAATGGCAGATTATCCTCTCGCTGCTCTGCACCATTCCCTTCTGGACATCGAACGTCATCCGCATGATTGCGTGGATTCCGCTGCTGGGGCGCAATGGTCTGGTCAATACCTTTCTGCAAGGCACCGGCCTCACCCATGAGCCGCAGGAATGGCTGCTGTTTTCTCAATTTTCGGTTGTGCTGGCGCTGGTGCATCTCTTCACCTTTTTCATGGTGGTGCCGATTTTCAATTCGATGATCCGCATTGATAAAGCCCTGGTCGAGGCGGCCTATGATGCGGGGGCCTCGGGCTGGCAGACCCTGACCAATGTGATTATTCCACTGGCCAAACCCGGCATTGTGATCGGTTCGATTTTCGTCATCACCATTGTCATGGGCGATTTTGTCACTATCGGCGTGATGGGCGGCCAGCAGATCGCCTCGGCGGGCAAAATCATTCAAACACGGCTGGACGCGCTGCAATTTCCCGCCGCGGCCGCCAATTCAGTGATTTTGCTGGGCATTACCTTTCTCATCATCGCCATGCTGACCAAGCTGGTGGATGTGCGCAAAGAATTGTGAGTTTGCCATGAACGAGACCCGCTCCAAATCTTTTTACATTCTCGCCGCCTTTTTCGGCCTCTATGTGCTGTTTCTATATGGGCCGATGCTGGCCATTTTTGTGCTGTCCTTTCAGGGGCCGCAGGGTGGCCTCACCTTTCCGATGAATGGATTTTCATTACATTGGTTTAACAAGCTGATTGAAGGCAATGGCATTGTTGACCTTGGCGCGGCCTTTACCCGCTCGCTTGAGCTTGGCCTCACCGTCATGGTGCTGACCGTGGTGATTTCAGTTTCAGCAGGCATGGCCTTCCGCAAGCGGTTCACAGGTTCGGATTTCGTCTTTTTCACCGCCATTGCCAGCCTGATTGTGCCCTCGCTCATCACCTCGCTGGGCATTGCGCTGGAATTTCGCGTGCTGGACGATCTTGTGCATTATATTGGCCCGAAAATCGGCCTTGGCGACTGGGCCGACAGCTGGACGACAGGCATGGGGCTGTTTTCTTCCGGATTAGGCGCGCATCTCACCTGGACGCTGCCTTTTGGCCTGCTGATCATGTTTGCCATTTTTAACCGCTTTGACCCGCGTCTGGAGGAGGCGGCGCGCGATCTGGGCGCAACCCCCTGGCAGACCTTCCGTTTTGTGGTGCTGCCCATCATTCTGCCGTCGGTCATCGGCATTGGCCTGTTTGGCTTCACCCTCTCATGGGATGAGCTGGCGCGCTCAAGCCAGGCCATTGGCGCGGTCAATACATTGCCGCTGGAATTGCAGGGCCTGACCACCACTGTCACCAAGCCGGATATTTATGCGCTGGGCACGGTGATTTCGGCGGTGTCCTTCACGGTGATTTTCGCGGCGCTGTTCACAATCAATTATCTGCAAAAGCGGCAGGCGGCGCATGGCTCGGATGCAGGCAAGGGCATGGTATGAAAATTCACATCGTCAATCCCAACACTACGCGGGCCTTCACACAAAAAATCGCCAGAGCGGCGCGCGCCATTGCCGCGCAGGGCACCGAAATTTTCGCCACGCAGCCCGATTTTGGCCCCGTCTCGATTGAAGGCTATTATGACGAAGCCTTTGCAGTGCCCGGCATGTTGGCCCGCATCCGCGAGGCGGACGCGCAAGGCGCACAGGGCCATATCATCGCCTGTTTTGATGATACCGGCTTGGAGGCTGCACGCGCCATTGCCAAAGCGCCGGTGATCGGCATTGGCGAGGCTGGATTTCATATGGCAACCTTTGTCGCTACACATTTTTCGGTGGTCACCACGCTGGCTCTGTCCATCATCCCGATAGAACATAACATCCGCCGTTATGGGCTGGAGCGCCGCTGCGGCTCGGTGCGCGCGGCAGGTGTGCCCGTATTGGCGCTGGAAGAGCGTAATGAGGCCGCGCTTGACCTGATTTCGCGCGAAATGATCGCCGCCATCGCGCAAGAGCGCGCCGAGGCCATTGTGCTGGGCTGTGCGGGCATGGCGGATCTCGCCGCTGAATTTGCGCAAAAGCATGGCCTGCCGGTCATTGATGGTGTGTCAGCGGCGGTGACCCTGATGGAAGGCTGCATCCGCATGGGGCTGAAAACATCGCGGCTGGGGGCCTATCAACCCTCTCCTGCCAAAACCTATAGCGGCATTTTTTCAGGCTTTTCGCTGCTCTGAACCCGATAAAACGTGACATGAGGCCCCTGCCCGCGCTAATTTGCGCGCCTATCCGCAGGGGAGCGAAACATGAATCAGCGTGTGAACTGGGGCGTTATTTCCACCGCCAATATCGGCTGGAAAAAGGTCATTCCGGCCATGATAAAGGGCAGCAATATCAACATCATGGCCGTAGCCTCGCGGGATATGGCCCAGGCACAGGCCATGGCGCAGGACTTAAATATCGCCAAAGCCTATGGCTCCTATGAGGCCATGCTGGCCGACCCCGACATTGAGGCCGTCTATAATCCGCTGCCCAACCACTTGCATGTGCCGCTGACCCTTGCGGCGCTGGAGGCGGGCAAGCATGTGCTGTGCGAAAAGCCCATCGCCCTCACCGCTATGGAGGCGGCCCGCCTGCGCGACGCGGCGCAGAAATCCGGCAAGCTGGTGGCCGAAGCCTTCATGGTGCGTCATCACCCGCAATGGCAGCGGGCGCGGGCTTTGGTCAAGAGCGGCGCGATTGGCGAGGTGCGCGCCATCCAGACCTTTTTTTCCTATTTCAACAATGACCCTGCCAATGTGCGCAATCAGGCGGATATTGGCGGCGGCGGCCTGTATGACATTGGCTGTTATGCCATCACCACCGCCCGTTATATTTTTGGCAGCGAGCCGGAGCGCGTGATTGCCGCCACTGAACATGATCCCGATTTTCATACAGACCGGCTCACCAGCGGCATGATGGATTTTGGCGCGGGCCGCCACCTGACCTTTACCGTCTCCACCCAGCTTGTGCCCTATCAGCGTGTGCAGATTTGCGGCACGAAGGGGCGGATTGAAGTGCAGATTCCCTTCAATGCACCGGCAAACGGCGAAACCCGCCTGCTGATCGACACCGGTGCCGACCTTGCTGGCAGCAGCATCACAACCGAAACCCTGCCCGCCTGCGACCAATATACCTTGCAGGGCGAGGCCTTTTCCCGCGCGGTGCGGGGGCAGGCGCCGCTTGAGTATGACCTGGAGGATGCCATTCTCAACATGCGGATCATTGACGCGCTGTTTCGTTCAACCCATTCCAACCATTGGGAAAAGCCATGACACAACAGCGCTATGCCCGCATTCTGACCATTGCGGGTTCGGATTCGGGCGGCGGCGCCGGTATTCAGGCCGATCTCAAAACCTTTGTCGCGCTGGGCTGTTTTGGCATGAGCGCCATCACCGCCATCACGGCACAAAATACAATGGGCGTCACCGCCATTCACGGGCTGCCGCCTGAAATGGTCGGCGCGCAGATTGATGCGGTGTTTGAGGATATTGGTGTGGATGCGGTCAAAATCGGCATGTTGCACGCGCCCGATCTGGTACGGATGGTGGCGGCCAGATTGCGGCACTGGCAGCCCAGAACCATTATTCTTGACCCCGTGATGGTGGCCACCAGCGGCGCGCGGCTGATCGAACCGGACACCATTGCCATTCTGATCCAAGAGCTGTTTCCCCTCGCCAGTCTGGTCACACCCAACCTTGACGAACTGGTGCTGCTGCAGGGCGGCGCACCCATTTCCACAGTGGACGAAATGAAGGGCGCAGCCCACAGCTTGCTGGGCAAGGGCTGCACGGCGGTGCTCGCCAAGGGCGGCCATTTAACAGGCGCGGTGCTCACCGACCTTTATGTGACCGCAAACAGCACCATCCGTATGGATGCCGCGCGTATTGAATCCCATAATCTGCATGGCACCGGCTGCACATTGTCCTCGGCCATTGCCGCATTTTGCGGCCTCGGCCTGCCGCTGGAAGAGGCTATTGTTCAGGCGCGCGCCTTTATCACCCGCGCCATTGCGGACGGGGCGGATGTCACCACCGGCAAGGGCCACGGCCCGCTCAATCACGGCTTCGCGCCCTTGCCCATGCGTAAATTCAACATCTAGTCGCGGATGATTTTGCGCAAAACCATATATAAAGCGTAAGAAACAAGGGCGCTGGGCAGGCTTGAGCCAAGGCTGGCGCCATAGGGAGCCAAGGTTTGCGGCAGTTGCAGCCCCGAGATGGCCTGCACACTGGCAAAGCCGCCCAAGGCTTCATACAGCACAAACCCTGCCAGCCATGCGAGAATTGCGGGCCAGACGAAGGCTTTTTCGGCCCCGCCCTTCTGCACCTGAAAATAGGCACCAATCACCACAAACAAAGGTAGAAACACCGCGCCAATCAAATAGAGAAAATCCTGATATTTGGTGAGAAAATCCGCAAAATTGGCAACAGGCAGCACCAGCGCCAAAACTGTGGCCAGCACAGCCAGCAATGGCCCGAGCTGACGCACCGCAATCTGCGGCACAAGACTATGGCCGGACACAGATGCCGAATAGAGATCGGAATAGCCATTGTCCATCTCATCAATCAGAATCAGGGCCAAAGCGCCCACACCCACCGGCAGCAGAATGATGGCCGCCATGATTTCCGACCCCGGATTTAATGCGGCGAGCACCACGCCCAGCGCAAAGCACCAGCCATTAGCCAGACCATAGCCCAGCGCTGTGCCGGCAAAGGCGCGGTTCGGCACCCTGGCGTAGCGGGTATAATCAGCCACCAGCGGCAGCCATGAAATCGGCATGGCGATCACAAGATCAACCGCCGCCGCAAAGCTGATGCTGCCATCGCCCGCCTTCAAAACAGAGTCCCAACCCGCCGAAAAGCCCGCACGCAGCGTTTGAAGGGTCAGCCAGAACAGCGCCACACCCATAAGGCTCACGCCAATGCCGCGAATGAAGCGGCGCACAAAACCGGTCATGGCCAGCGCCAGCAAACCCGCCAGCACAAGGCCAACCAGAACAGTGAGCGCCGCCACCGGCACATTGGCCCCGAAAGAGCCCAGCACCAGCCCCAGACCATCGCGCATGACAATAATTTCAAACAAGGCCCAGCCGATCAGCTGCGCAATGTTCAGCGCCACCGGCAACCAGGAGAGGCCGCGCCCAAGGCTAGGGCGGATAAGGCCCGCGCTGGACAGGCCGGTTCTGGCCCCAATATGGCCAATATACCCCAATAAAGCCGCGCCCAGCACAGAGCCAATAGCAATCGCGGCAAAGGCCTGCGGCAGGCTGAGCGCGGGCAGCAAGGAGGCCCCCGCCATCATCACCAAAAGGCCGACGCCAAGGCTGCCCCACAGGCTGAAATAATCGGCAAACTGCAGCACGCGCTCGCCTGGCTGCACCGGATTGAGAGATTGGTTGAATTTTAACATGTGCACATCCTTAATGTTCAGGATGCAAGCACAGGAAATCGCAAAGATGAGCGCTTCCCTCCGCTGGCATAACCCAGATCAGGTTCTACGGGTTAAGGGCTTTGCGCCCTCTCTCGGCCAGACCACTGGCACCCCGAGCGAGGCGGACATTTTCATTCTGTTGCGGGTTTGTCAAGCGCCGCCGTCTTTTCCGCATGGCGGAAGGCCCATCCGCTGGTCGTTCTTGAGTGGCGTGCGGTGGCATAGTATGAACAGCCACACCTAACACCTGTCCGGGAGAATGCGCATGGCCGATCTGATCAAATGTGTGGGTCTGAGCGTCGATCAAGAGCTCAAGACCTTTATTGAAACCGAAGCCCTGCCCGGCACCGGCATAGCCCCCGCGCAGTTCTGGGACGGGCTGAGCGCCACCATCAACACGCTCGCCCCGAAAAACCGCGCCCTTCTGGCCAAGCGCGACGATTTGCAGGCCAAAATCGACGCCTTCGAGCGCGACCATCGCGGCAAGCCCCGCGATCCGGCCAAAATTCGGGAATTCCTCACCTCCATCGGCTATCTGGTACCCGAAGGGCCGGACTTTACCATCGACACCGCCAATACCGATGATGAAATTGCCAAAGTGGGCGGCCCGCAGCTTGTTGTGCCGGTGATGAACGCCCGCTATGCGCTCAATGCCGCCAATGCCCGCTGGGGTTCGCTTTATGATGCGCTCTATGGCACCGATGCCATTCCGGGGCCGCATAAGCCGGGCTATGATGCGGAACGCGGCGCAAAGGTCATTGACTGGGCGCGCGGTTTTCTCGATTCCATCGCGCCGCTCACCCATGGCTCGCATAAGGATGCCCGCGCTTACCGGATCGACGCCGGCCAGCTGAATGTGGTGATGCAGGACACAAGCGCCAGTCTGGCGACCCCTGCGCTGTTCGTGGGCTGGCTGGGCCGTGCCGAGGCGCCCAGCTCTGTTCTGCTGCGCCACAACGGCCTGCATGTCGAAATTGTTATTGATGCCACCTCCACCATCGGCAAGACTGACCCCGCTCATGTCTCGGATGTGCGGGTGGAAGCGGCCCTCACCGCCATTATGGACGGCGAGGATTCGGTGGCCGCAGTGGATGCCGCCGACAAGGTCGTGGTCTATCGTCACTGGCTGGGCCTGATGAAGGGCGACCTTGTGGACACCTTCGAGAAGGGGGGCAAGACCATGACCCGCCATCTCAATCCGGATCGGAGTTTCACCGCGCCCCATGGCGGCACGCTTCAGGTCAAGGGCCGAGCCCTGATGCTCAGCCGCAATGTCGGCCACCTGATGACCACCCCCGCCGCCTATGATGAATTGGGCCATGAGGTGCCGGAGGGTATTCTGGACGCCTTCATCTCCAGCACCATCGCGCTGCATGACCTGAAAAAGCCTGCGGATTCACGGCTGCGCAATTCGGTCAAGGGTTCGATCTATATCGTCAAGCCGAAGATGCACGGGCCGGAGGAAGTGGCCTTTGCCTGCGAGATTTTCAGCCATGTGGAGGCCGCGCTCGGTCTGCCGGCCAACACCATAAAAGTTGGTATTATGGATGAGGAGCGTCGCACCTCGGCCAACCTTAAAGAATGTATCCGCGCCGCCAAATCACGGGTCTTCTTCATCAATACCGGCTTTCTCGACCGCACGGGCGATGAATTCCACACCTCGATGGAAGCGGGGCCAATGGTGCGCAAGGCCGCCGTCAAGGCCGCCGAATGGATCAAAACCTATGAGGAGCGCAATGTCGCCATTGGTCTGGCCTGCGGCCTCAAGGGCAAAGCGCAAATCGGCAAGGGCATGTGGGCCATGCCCGACCTGATGGCCGATATGCTGGCGCAGAAGGGCGCGCATCTTGATGCCGGCGCGAACACCTCATGGGTGCCCTCCCCCACCGCCGCCATTCTGCATGTGACGCATTATCACAAAACCGACGTCACCGCCCGCCAGCAGGCGCTGAGTGGCCGTCCCGTGCCCTCGCTCGACTCGCTGCTTACCCCGCCGCTGGCGCGCGACATCAACTGGACACCGGAAGACATTCGTCAGGAGCTCGACAATAATGCACAGGGCATTTTGGGCTATGTGGTGCGCTGGATTGATCAGGGCGTCGGCTGTTCAAAGGTGCCGGATATTTATGATGTGGCCCTGATGGAAGACCGCGCCACCTGCCGCATTTCCAGCCAGCATATGGCCAACTGGCTGCATCATGGCGTGGTTTCGGAAGCGGAAGCCATGGAAGCGATGAAGCGCATGGCCGCTGTGGTGGACCGCCAAAACGCTCATGACCCGCTTTATGAACCTATGGCCCCCGCATTTGACGGCATTGCCTTTCAGGCCGCCTGTGATCTGGTGTTCAAGGGGCGTGAACAGCCCTCCGGCTATACCGAGCCGGTGCTGCACAAGCGCCGTCTGGAGAAAAAGGCGGCAGGGTAAGGGCCGCCCCGTCATTTGCAAAATAAAGCGCGTCATACGCGGACGTGGTCCGCGTATCCACTCTCCCCGTCACCCTGAGGAGCGAAAAGCGCGTCTCGAAGGGTGGGAGTGGGTTAAAGTGAGGGCTTTAAACTGCACAGTCAAAACACCCCCTCACCCCAGCCCTCTCCCCGCTCGCGAGGCGAGGGAGATGGGCATCTTCAACGAAAAATTCCAAATAACTCCATCCTAATTCAGTTATTTAACTTCAAAAAGTATGAGCTCTTTTCGAGTAATGATCCATGTCGTACTATTATTATTACGGTCACCCGCATAGAGTTTTGAGCGATTTTTGCGTATAATTGGCTTGTATGGATCGCCAGAATCAATAAAATTTATGCGTGTACCATTTTCTTTAAAAGCAACAATCCAGTGAAGTGAAGGACTGGTTAAACCCAGAATCATACAGCGGGCATCTGGATGTTCAAGGAACATCTGGTCAAATTCTTTCCAGTATTCTTTATTATTTTTCGGTGCCTCTTTGTCAAATGGATAAGTGACTCTGACTTTCTTAGCCTCTGGACACTTTAAAAGACATTTTTTTATCATTTTTTTCAAATCATTAAAAGTTGTTCCTTTCCATAAAATTTTTGGCCATCTACGTATAGCTACACCATTACAAGCCTTTTCAAAAATATCCGGAGCATCCTTAACTCCGCAATGTTCAAAAGCATTTACGATCGCATATGGCCCACAAAGACCATCAAGTTTACCTTGGTGATGAGACATATATTTTCCTTTATTATAAAATTCTGCATTAACATTAAATTAATATTTAAATTAATTTAAAATTTTAATAAAGAAATTTATTCAGATTAAAATGGAAAATTTAAATAATCTCAATTCCTATCTCTGATATAGATAGAATCGCCGAAGCTCTCATCTGGGCCAAGGCTAACCAGCCTCTCTTGGTGCAAAGATGGAAAGAGTTGAACGAAAGGGTCTGAACATGCCAAAAAAGACTTTGCCGCGTCTTCTCTCCGTTCAGCCAACAGGCCAACCGCTCACCCTGCATCTGCGTTGGGACAATGGCCTGGACACAAATGTTGATCTCTCCAATTTCATCGACCAATTCAAGCTCTACCAACCGCTGCGTCTGTCTCCCGCGCTTTTCGAGAGCGTGCGCTTAGGCGATTACGGCACTGATATTGTATGGACGCCGGATATGGATATGTCTGCCGACAGCCTGTGGCGGCTGACACAGGAGCAAAGCGGCCAAACCATGTCAACAGCCGCCTTCAAGCTCTGGCGCATTCAACAAGACTATACACTGGATGCGGCGGCTCAGGCGCTTGGCCTCAGCCGTCGGATGGTTGCTTATTATGAAGACGGAACAAAGCCCATCCCGCGCGTGGTGGCTTTGGCAACCCGCGCCTTGCAACGCGCCTAAACAATCCCCGCGCTTGTTCCCGCAACAGCCGGGCGCTCATGGGCCTTGTGGTTGCGGTAGCCGGAGAGGCGATAGGTGTGCAGGGGGTCAATCGCCCCGCCGCTGCGGGCGCGCGCCATAGCTAAAAGGGGCGAAACATCGGTCAGAAATGCCTTTTTCAGCTCCAGATGCGCGGCCAGCGCGTCATTGGCGCCCTGCGCCGCCGCAAGCGCCAGCCGGTCCACCAGCAAGGCCTGCGCATAGGCACGCTGCACCTCTATGGCCGATTGCATCAGGCTTTCAATGGGATCGGTGACATTATGGCTCTGGTCAAGCATATAGGCGGGGTGAAAGCCTTTGGCCTTGCGGTGTGCGGCATCCACCAGCTCATTAAACACCAGAAACAAGCGGAACGGCTCAACCGAACCGGCATCGAGATCATCATCGCCATATTTGGAATCGTTGAAGTGGAAACCGGCCAGCTTTTCAAAGCGCACCAGCCGCGCCACAATCTGCTCAATATTGACATTGGGCGCATGGTGGCCCAGATCGACCAGACATTTGGCCTTTGGGCCCAACTCCTGCGCCGCCAGAAGACTGGAACCCCAGTCGGCAATCACCGTCGAATAAAACGCCGGTTCAAACATTTTATGCTCTAAAAACACCTGCCAATCCTCCGGCAGTCCGGCATAAACCTCATGCATCGCCTCCAGATAGCGGTCAAAGGCCTTGGTCAGATGGCTCTGGCCGGCAAAATTCGAGCCATCCCCCACCCAAACCGTCAAAGCCTTGGAGCCAAGCTGCTGGCCCAGCGCGATACACTCCAGATTATGCGCCACCGCCTGCGCCCGCGTGGCAGCATCAGCATTGGAGAGCGAACCAAATTTATAGGAATGTGCCTGCCCCGGCTGATCCTGAAACGTATTGGAATTGACCGCATCAAAGCCAAGCCCCTTGGCCGCTGCGATTTCTTTCAACGCGGCGACATCCGTCACCTTATCCCAGGGAAAATGCAGCGAGATGGTGGGCGTGGCGCGGGTGAGCTGCTGAATCGTGCCGCAATCCTCGAGCTTATCGAAAATATGGCGGGGCTCGCCGCGCCCGGGAAAACGGGCAAAACGGGTGCCGCCGGTGCCCACGCCCCAGGAGGGCAGCGCCACCCCAAAGGCCGCCACCTGCGCCACAATCTCCTCCGCATTGAGATTACGCCGCTCCAACTGGCGCGACAGCGCGGCAAAGTCCTCATCCAGCGCGCTGTGCGCCTTGGCATTCTGCTCTAAAATGAACGCATTTTCGATTAAATAGGTCATAGGAGCACCTTTGAAAAAGATTTGCCCTCATCGCAAGTTCCCTCTCCCTGTGGGAGAGGGTGAGGGTGAGGGTAAATAACAATCATCACCCTCATCCTTCGAGAGCCTCAGGATGAGGGAGAAGGTTGGAATAGGCATCACCGCGTGAAGGACTGGGCGTTGCCCGCATCCACATTGAGAATATTGCCGGTGGATTTGGCCGACGCATCCGAGGCGAAGAAATAAATGCCTTCAGCAATATCCTCCGGCAGCACCGACAGTTTCAGCAGCGAGCGCTGGCGATAGACCTCCTCAAGATTATCCTCTGTCACCTTGTTGGAGGCCGCGCGCTGCTGGCGCCATTCCCCCTGCCAGATTTTGGAGCCGCGCAGCACCGCATCGGGATTGACCGTATTGACGCGGATGCCCTGCGCCGCACCCTCCAGCGCCAAGCAGCGCGCCAGATGAACCTCGGCGGCTTTGGCCGTGCAATAGGCCGAGGCGCCGGGCGAGGCGGCAAGGCCGTTTTTCGAGGCGACAAACACCAGATTTCCACCCGATTTCTGCTGTAAAAACAAACGGAAAGCCGCACGGGACACCAGAAAATAACCGGTAGCGAGAATGTCAATATTCTTCTGCCACACCGCCAAAGTTGTATGCTCAATGGGCGAGGCGGAAGCTATGCCGGCATTGGAAACCACAATATCCAGCCCGCCAAAGGCCAGAACCGCCTCATGAAACGAACGCGCGACCGCATCTTCCTGCGTCACATCCAGCAGGCTGGCACGCACATTGTCCCTGCCGAATTTTTTGGCGAAGGCCGCCACAGCCTCCTCCAGCGCGGCGGCGTCAATATCCGCCAGCACAACGCAGGCCCCTTCCGACAACAGCCGCGCGGCGGTGGCCTGACCAATGCCCCCGGCCCCGCCGGTGATATAGGCCACCCGCCCCGCCAAGGATTTGGGCTTGGGCATACGGGAGAGCTTGGCTTCTTCGAGGAGCCAATATTCAATGTCAAAGGCTTCCTGCTCGGGCAGGCCGACATATTCGGACACGCCGGAGGCACCGCGCATCACATTGATGGCATTGATGTAAAATTCCGAGGCAATGCGCGCGGTGGATTTGTCCTTGGCGAAGGACAACATGCCCACACCCGGCACCAGATAAATCACCGCATTCGGGTCGCGGATGGCGGGGGAATTGTCATGCTTGCAGCGATTGTAATAAGCGGCATAACCGGCGGCATAGTCCGCCACCAGAGTGTCCAGCTGGCGCAAAACCGCTTCGACATCGCCGACGGCGGGGTCAAAGGGCAAAACCAGCGGGCAAATTTTCGTGCGCAGAAAATGGTCGGGACAGGACGTGCCCAGCGGGGCCAGCGCGTGCGAATTAACAAATTCCAGCACCTCGGGCGCATCGGTAAAATGGCCGACCTTGCGCTCATGGGTGGAAATTTTGCCACGAATGGCGGGCAGCAACTGGCTGGCCACATGCGCGCGGGCGGCGGCATCGAGTGCGGCCACTTTCGCGCCGCCAAAACTTGGCCGCTTTTCATGGGCGGCCAGCCAGTCCGCCGCCTTCTGAATGATGCGCAGCGTCATTTCATAACAGGCTTTCGACGTGTCGCCCCAAGTGAACAAGCCATGCCCGCCCAGCACAACGCCGACATATTCGGGATGCGCCGCCGCCATTTCGCCCAGCTTCAGGCCCAGATCAAAGCCCGGGCGCTGCCAGGGCAGAAAGCCGATCTCGCCGCCATAGATGATTTTGGTCAAATCTTCGGCATTTTTTGAGGCGGCAATGGCAATCACCGCATCGGCATGGACATGGTCCACATGTTTATGCGGCACAAAGCCATGCAGCGCCGTATCAATCGAGGTGGCGCGCGGATTAAGATTGAAGGTGCAATGGTTGAACAGGCCAACCATCTCATCCTCATGCGCCAGACCGCGGTAAATGCCCTTCAGACTGTTGAGCTTGTCCATATAAAGCGTTGAAAAACCGTCGAGTTTCATCGAGCCAATATCGCCGCCCGACCCCTTGACCCAGAGCACCTCGACGCTCTGCCCACTCAGCGGGTCTTTCATATTCACTTTGGCCGAAGTATTGCCGCCGCCAAAATTGGTGATGCGCAGGTCACTCCCCAGCAAATTCGAGCGATAGAGCAGCAGCCCCGGCTCGTCGAGTGTGGCGGCAACGGCATCTTGCCAGAGATTGGGGATCTGTATGGACGACATCGGATATATACTCCTGATAAGCACCCCGACCATAAAAGCGCAAATAATCATCGTCAATCATTTTCAATCATATTGCGTCGCAATATTTATGATGCAGCGCAGTATAATTTAATTTTTACAATGGTTATTGACATAAATGATTTATTTTGATTATTTTTGATCATTCAAGGAAAGTTCTCATGCACGAACGGGAAAGATGGCAGATTATTCAGGCCCTGCTGCACGAACGCAGTCTGGTGCAGGTGATCGACGTGTGCGAGGCCACGGGCGCCTCGCCCGCCTCGGTGCGGCGCGATTTTGCCAAGCTGGCCGAGCAGGGTCTGGGCCGGCGCATTCATGGCGGGCTGGAGCTAATCAAAAGCCCGGCCAATATCAATGGCGACACCACAGCGCTGGCCACCCGCTCCTTTGATGCCAGCCAGTCCCATAATATTGCCGCCAAAAAGGCCATTGCCAAAGCTGCCGTTGATTTATGCGAGGACGGCGAGGCCATCATCATCAATGGCGGCACCACCACCTATCAGATGGGCGAATTCTTACGCGACCGGCGCCTCAAAATTCTGACCAATTCCTATCTTCTGGCCGAAATGCTGATCCACACCAGCCAGTGCCGCGTGGCCTTGCCCGGCGGCGAGGTCTACCGCGAGCAAAAGCTGATCGTCTCGCCCTTTGATGATGATGCCATCCAGCATTATTCCGCCAGCCGGATGTTTATGAGCGCCATTTCCATCGGGCCGCTGGGGCTGGTCGAGGGCGACCCGCTGATCGCGCGTGCCGAAACCAAATTGCTGAAACGTGCGGACAAGCTCTATGTGCTGGCCGACGGCTCGAAATTCGACACGCGCGGCTCACTGGTGGTGTGCCCGCTCAGCCGCATTGACACGGTGATCACCGACCCCTCCGCCCCGCCGGAAGCGCTGGATATGCTGGCGCAGGCGGGCGTGCGGGTGATGATAGTCGAAGCTATACCGGAATTCGTAGGAGCCACAACCGCGGCATAGTGCCAAAGCACAGGCTCAAAACGAGAAAACCCGCAATTCAGCGGGAGATAAAAGGGAGAGAACCATGTTTTCACGTCGTAAGATTGTTCAACTGCTGGGGGCAACCGCATTGGCTGCCGGCATGATGACCCCGGCCTTTGCTGCGGACAAGGTGCGTATCGCGCTGGTGGTCAAGGCGCTGGGCATAGGCTTTTTTGATGCCGTGCGCGATGGCGGCATGGAAGCGGCCAAGGAACTCGGCAATGTCGAGGTGATCTACACCGGCCCGACCAAAACCACCGCCGAGGAACAGATTGCGGTGATTGACTCGCTCATCGCCCAGAAGGTCGATGCCATTGCCATTTCCGCCAATGACACCGACGCGCTGGTGCCCGTGTGCAAAAAAGCCATGGCGCGCGGCATCAAGGTGATTTCCTTCGATTCGGGCATCGCCAAGGATGGCCGCATCATGCACCTCAACCCCTCCAACAACACGCTCATCGGCTCCAAACTGGTGCAGATGATGGCCAAAACCCTGCATAATGAAGGCGATGTCGCCATTCTTTCCGCCACATCCACCGCGACCAACCAGAATATCTGGATCGAGGAAATGAAGAAGGAATGGGCCAAGCCGGATTATGCCAAGATGAAGCTGGTCACCACCGTTTATGGCGATGACGTGGCCGATAAATCCTATCGCGAGACGCAGGGCCTGATCAAAGCCTATCCGAACCTCAAGGGCATTATTGCCCCGACCTCGGTGGGTATTGTGGCTGCGGCCAAGGCAGTGGCCGATGCGGGCCTGACCGGCAAGGTCTATGTCACCGGCCTGGGCCTGCCCTCGGAAATGAAGGGCGCGGTGCTGGCAGGCGCAACCGATACATTCGCCATCTGGAACCCGATTGACCTTGGCTATTCCGCCATCACCATTGCCGCGCAGATTCAGTCCGGCAAGGCCACAGGCGCGCCGGGCACCACCATCCATGCGGGCCGCATGGGCGACATCAAGATCGGCGAGGACGGCTCGGCCGCTATGGCAGACCCCTTCACCTTCGACAAATCAAACATCGAGAAATTCGCCAAGATTTTCTGATCGTTTGAACAGATACGATCAAGCACTCTCCCCCATCCTGCGAAGGATGGGGGGGAGGACTATGTGAGGGTTGTAATCGTCATAAGCCAAGCGTAAGCGAATCCATCCATTCACGTCTATGGATTGCGTTCGTCGGCTTCGCCTCCTCGCAATGACGGCGCTTCTTCCCCATTTTACACGTCAGACCCAAGCCATGATTGCCGCATGACCATTGCCGTTGAACCACCGCCCATTCTCGAACTTGCGCATATGTCCAAGCGTTTCCCCGGTGTGCGGGCGCTGCATGACGTGCGCCTGAACCTGCGCCCGGGCGAGGTCATGGCCTTGCTCGGTGAAAATGGCGCCGGCAAATCAACCTTGGTCAAAATTCTCACCGGCATTTACACGCCGGACAGCGGCACGCTTCATGTCGAAGGCCAGCCGCGCAGCTTTTCCAGCCCCACCGACGCATGGGCCGCAGGCATCACCGCCATTCATCAGGAAACCGTGATGTTTGACGAACTCAGCGTCACCGAAAATATTTTCATGGGCCATATGCCCACACGTCTGGGCCGAATTGACTGGTCAAAAATGTATGAGGAGGCCGCCGCATTGCTGGCCCGCCTTGACGCTGATTTTTCGCCGCACACCTTGCTCAAACGCCTTGGTGTTGCACAGAAACATCTGGTCGAGATTGCCCGCGCCCTGTCGCATGATGCGCGCATCATCATCATGGATGAACCCACCGCCGCACTTTCCAGCCGCGAGATCGAGGACCTGTTCCGCATCATCGAACAGCTTAAAGCGCAGGGCCGCGCCATTCTGTTCATTTCGCATAAATTTGACGAAATTTTCCGCATTGCCGACCGCTGGACCTGCCTGCGCGACGGCGAATATGTGGGAGAGGGACAGATCAGCGCTGTCACCACCGCCGATCTGGTGAAATTGATGGTGGGCCGCTCAATCGAGCATGTATTTCCCAAGCGCGAGGTCGCTATGGGCGATGTGGTGCTGGAGGTGGAGGATCTCGCCAATCCCACCGAATTTGACGGGGCCAGCTTCAGCCTGCGGGCGGGCGAAATTCTGGGCCTTTATGGGCTGGTGGGGGCGGGCCGCTCCGAGCTGATGCAGGCACTGTTCGGCCTGACGCCCATCACGCGCGGCAGCATCAAAGTGCATGGCAAACCCATTGCCTTATCCTCCCCTTCGGACGCGATTGCGGCTGGCATTGCCTATGTGCCGGAGGACAGGCAGGTGCAGGGCACGTTCCAGCCTTTTGGCCTGCGTGAAAACACCACCCTTGCCAGTCTGGCGCAGCACGCCACGCATGGCATCATTTCCTATGCGGCGGAACTGGCCACCACGAAAAAGCTCGGACAGCGCCTGTCCGTCAAGGCGGCAAGCTGGGAGCAGCGCCTTGGCGAACTTTCGGGCGGCAACCAGCAAAAGGTGGTGATTGCCAAATGGCTGGCGACATCGCCGCATATTCTCATTCTCGATGAGCCAACCAAAGGCATTGATATTGGCTCGAAGGCCGCTGTGCATGAATTTATGGGCGAACTGGCGGCACAGGGCCTCGCTATTATTCTGGTGTCGTCCGAATTGCCGGAAGTGATGGGCATGGCCGATTCCATTCAGGTGATGCACGCGGGACGGTTTGTGCGGCGCTTTTCCCGCGCGGAGGCCACGCCGGAAGCCATCGTCAGTGCCGCCAGCGGCGAACATTCAGCCCATGAGGCGCACCCATGACCCGTGTTTTTGCCACACGCGAGCTTCTGCTTGGTCTGATCGTCGCCGCGCTGATGGTAACTGTCGGACTGCGCGCGCCGGTGTTCCTCACCCCCGCCAGCCTGCTGAATATCCTCACCGACACCAGCTTTCTGTTCATGCTGACTCTCGCACAAATGGCGGTGATTTTGACGCGGGGCATTGATCTTTCAGTCGCGGCCAATCTGGCCCTCACCGGCATGATTGTGGCCCTGACCTCGCGCGCCCTGCCCGGCCTGCCCTTGCTGGGCATTATGACGCTGGCCGTGGGGGTGGGCAGCGTACTGGGCATGATCAACGGCACGCTCATTGCCTTTGTCGGCATTCCGCCGATTGTGGTGACACTGGGCACGCTGGCCGTGTTCCGCGGGCTGATTTTTCTGATTGCGGGCGGTGCATGGCTCACCTCGAAAGACATGAACGAGACCTTTCTGGCCTTTCCCCGCGCCACATGGCTCAATATTCCCAGCCTGATCTGGGTGGCGCTGATTGTTTCAACAGCACTATGGATGATGTTTCGCCACAGCCGGATCGGGCGCGGGCTTTATGCGGTGGGCGGCAATCCGGTGGCGGCGCGCTATTGCGGCATCAACATCGCCCGCCAGCAATTTTTTGTCTATACGTTGGCCGGGGCCATTTCGGGCCTCACCGGCTATCTCTGGGTGTCACGCTATGGCATTGCCTATACGGATATTGCGCAGGGCTATGAACTCACCATTATCGCGGCCTGCGTCATCGGCGGCGTGTCGATTGCGGGCGGCATAGGCTCGGTTTCCGGCGCCTTGCTGGGCGCGCTGTTTCTGGGCGTGATTGTCAATGCGCTGCCCGTGATTGATGTCTCGCCCTTCTGGCAGATGCTGATTTCCGGCGCGGTGATTCTCGCCGCTGTCATTGTCAATGCCCGGTCTGAAAAACCCCTCGGCAAGCTGATCCTGCGCGAGGCCAGACTGAAGGCCGCAGGGAGCGAAAAATGAGCCCGACACAGCGTTATCATGTGCTTGACCGCCCGCCCGCCAGCCTCTCCGGCTTTTTGCTGCGCTGGGAGGTGATCCTGGTCGGGCTTCTGCTGGTGGTGATTGCGGTTAACACCGCCATTTCGCCTTATTTTCTCGATATTTACAACCTTTCGGACGCAACCTTCAATTTTTCGGAAAAAGCCCTGCTGGCGCTGGCCATGGCGCTGCTGATCATCGCGCGCGAGATTGACCTCTCCGTCGCCGCCATTATCGCGGTCTGTTCACTGACCATGGGCCTTCTGGCCAAAGCGGGCTATGGCCCCGGGGCGCTGATGCTGGCCGGACTGGCGGTGGGGGCGGCCTGCGGCGCGGTGAATGGCGCACTGGTGACGCTGTTCAGCCTGCCCTCGATTGTGGTGACCATCGGCACTATGTCGCTGTTTCGCGGGCTGGCGCAGGTGGTGCTGGGCGATCAGGCTCTGACGAAATATCCGGCAGGATTTTCAGCGCTGGGGCAGGGCTATATTCTCAACTCTGTGCCGGTTCCCAATTCCTTTGTGATTTTTCTCGTTCTGGCGGCACTCTATGGCTTTGTGCTGCACCGCACCACGCTCGGGCGGCGGATTTTTGCCATTGGCCATAATCCCACGGCGGCGCGCTTTTCCGGCGTTCCTGTTAACCGGATACGCTTCGGCCTGTTTGTGCTGATCGGACTAATGGCGGGGCTGGCCGCCATTCTCCTCACCGGGCGCATCGGCTCCACCCGCCCCAATATTGCGCAGGGCTGGGAGCTTGAGGTTGTGACCATGGTCATTCTCGGCGGTGTCTCGATTGCGGGCGGGGCCGGCACCATTGCCGGTGTGGTGCTCTCGGTGCTGGTGCTGGGGCTGACCACCTTCGGCCTGTCGCTGATCAAT
>Ga0208617_1000094_pt1 | contig 31478 bp, 26 predicted proteins | sample CryBogCBE06Nov07_FD_184581 | JGI IMG/M metagenome (GOLD analysis project Ga0208617, IMG submission 184581) | Freshwater microbial communities from Crystal Bog, Wisconsin, USA - CBE06Nov07 (SPAdes) (version 2) | ecosystem: Environmental > Aquatic > Freshwater > Lake | place: Crystal Bog...
CGCAATTTCGCATTAAGAACCAGAGGGATAGCCATATCGAGCCGCGCCGCGCGGTCAATATAAATATGCACAATCCCCTCCAAATGAGCAAACACCGGCACCCGCGCCTCGGCCTGCACCCGCGCCACCAGACTTTTGCCGCCCCGCGGCACAATCACGTCAATCGCGCCATTGAGCCCGCCAAGCATCTCCCCCACACAGGCGCGGTCTTTGGAGTCAACCCGCGAAATCGCCGTCTCGGGCAGCCCGGCCTGCCGCAGCCCCTGCACCAGACACTCGTGAATGAGGCCGGAAGTGCGGAAACTCTCGGAGCCGCCGCGCAAAATACAGGCATTGCCCGCCATCAGGCACAGCGCGCCCGCATCCGCCGTCACATTGGGGCGGCTTTCATAAATCACGCCAATCACCCCCAGCGGCGTGGCAATGCGCTCAATATCTAGCCCATTGGGCCGGACAAAATGCGCCAGAACGCGGCCCACAGGGTCGGGCAGGGCCGCCACATCTTCCACGCCGCGCGCCATGGCCTCAATGCGGGCAGCGTCCAGCGTCAGGCGGTCAATGAAGGAGCCGGTGGTACCGCGGGCAACCGCCTCGGCCACATCCAGCGCATTGGCGGCCAGAATATCGGGGGTGCGGCGGCGCATATCCGCCGCAGCGGCCATAAGGGCGGCGCGCTTGGTCTGTGTCGAGGCCAGCGCCAATGTGCGGGCCGCTTTACGGGCAAGCTGGCCCAGAGTGATCATGTCCGTCATGCGTCATATCCTGCCAGAACCATATCATCGCGGTGGATCATCTCCGCCCGTCCGGGTGCACCGAGCAGCGCTTCGATTTCACCCGATTTGCGCCCCACCAGCACCTGCGCATGGGGCGAATCATAGGCGATCAAGCCACGGCCCAGCTCTGTTTCGTCCATTTTACGGATAATCACACAATCCCCGCGCGAAAACTGCCCGTCAATTTTAACGACACCCGCCGGCAACAGGCTCTTGCCTGCCAGCATGGCTTTGGCCGCGCCTGCATCCACCGTCACCGCGCCGCGCGGCTCCAGTGAACCGGCAATCCATTTTTTACGCGCCGTGACCGGATTGCTCGGGCTCAAAAACCAGCTGCACGGCCCGCCATTCAGAATATGCCCGATAATACCCTGCTGACGCCCGTCGGCAATCACCATATGGGTGCCGCCGGTGGTGGCAATTTTCGCCGCTTCGATTTTGGTGCGCATTCCGCCGCGCGACAATTCGGAGGCCGCGCCGCCGGCCATGGCCTCGATTTCGGCTGTGATGCGCGCAATCACCGGAATGAGCTTCGCATCCGGATTATGAGCGGGCGGCGCCGTATAAAGCCCGGCAATATCGGAGAGCAAAATCAGCAGATCAGCACTGGCCATGGTGGCCACACGCGCGGCCAGCCGGTCATTGTCGCCATAGCGGATTTCGGATGTGGCCACGGTGTCATTTTCATTGATGACCGGCACAGCGCGCAAATCCAGCAGGCGGCCAATGGTGGCGCGGGCATTGAGATAGCGCCGCCGCTCCTCCGTATCGCCCCATGTGACGAGAATCTGCCCTGCTGTGATGCCCTGCGCGCTCAAAACCTCCGACCAGATGCGCGCCAGCGCAATCTGCCCGACCGCCGCCGCCGCCTGCGCCTCCTCCAGCTTGAGCGCGCCTTTGGGAAATTTCAACACATTGCGCCCCAGCGCGATGGAACCGGAGGACACCACCAGAATATCCGCCCCCCGCCGGTGCAGCATGGCCAGATCCGCCACAAGCGCCGCCAGCCATTCCCCGCGCAGGCCTTTGGCTGGGTCGACCAGCAAGGACGAGCCCACCTTGACCACAATGCGGTTAAAGTCATTCAGCGAGGGTATGGCTTGCGAAGGCTTTGCGTCTGTCAAAATCTCAACCTGATGTGCGAAATCATCACTAAGGTGCTTGCATAACGCCTGACCGCTGATTAGTGAATAGAAATATCAAAAATCGACGAGATTTGACAGCGTAAGCCTTTCATTTGTCTGCAGGCTTGAACAATCCCCTCTCCTGCCGGGAGAAGACTCAAGGCGAGGGTAAATCTTGGCTCTATCGTCTATAATACCCTCATCCTAACCTTCTCCCAAAGGGAGGAGGAAAGCGCACGCAAAATTTTATCAAAACTTAGAAATGCTCTGACATGAAAATTGCTTTCCATTCCGGCCAGTTAAGCCTGCGCGGCACAGAAATTGCGCTGTTTGACTATGCCCGCCAGAATGAAGACAGGCTTGGTAATGAGTCTGTGATTTTATATTCTCGTCACAGCGTCAATAACCATCTGGACGCCATACAAAAATTTCAATCCCGCTTTCGGACAATCGCCTATGAGCAGTTTTCCGAGGTCAATGCACTGGTCGAGAGTCATGCCATCGACCTGTTTTATACGATCAATTCCGGGCGCAAGAGCAATGACCTGCCACAGGCCTGTCCCACAGCCGTTCATGCCGTTTTTCCACGCCGCGCCCATCACCGGCACGGCGACCGCTATGCTTTTGTCTCAAAATGGCTGTCCGATCATTGCTCATGGGGCAGAACCCCCTTCGTGCCGCATATTGTGAGCTTGCCAGAGGCCGGAGAAGACCTGCGAACCGCTTTGAATATTCCCCGCGATGCGCTGGTGATTGGCGGTTATGGCGGCGAAACCAGCTTTGATGTGCCTTTTGCGCCTGCAACCATGCTCAAAGCGCTGGAAACCCGCAGTGACCTTGTCTTCCTGTTCATGAATTTTCCACGTTTTATCCAGCATGAGCGCGCCTTGTTTTTGCCCGGCAGCGCGGACATGAATTTCAAAGCCGATTTTATTGAAGCCTGCGATGCCATGCTGCACGCCCGCCTGCAGGGTGAGAGCTTCGGGCTGGCCTGCGGCGAATTTTCAATCAAAAACAGACCCGTTATCACCTATGGCCGCGGCAAGCACCGCAGTCACCTCGAAATTCTCGGCAAAAAGGCCTTTGTCTTTAATAACCCAAAAACATTGCTGCGCTACTTGACCCAGCTTGACCGCGCATGGCTCAAAACACAGGATTGGGATTGTTACAGCGCCCATTTTAATGAAAAAGTGGTGATGAACACATTCAAAAATGTTTTTATCGACCCGTTACCACCCAAACGTCCGTGGTATCGACGCCTTGTTTAGAACTGGCTTTCAATGCGGCTTTTACCCCTTCACTGAGGAGCCAGCGTGCTGGTGTCTCGAACTAGGGCGATTGCGGCCCACCCTTCGAGAGCTTCAGGGTGAAAGGGCCGGGGCATTCAGAACAGTGATGCCTCACGCCGCGATCACGCGCCGGTAAAGATGCCATGAGGCATGGCCCAGCACCGGCAAAACCACGAACAGGCCGATAAAACCGGAGAGAATCGAAAAGCCGAGGCCAAGTCCGATCAGCACCGCCCAGGCCAGCATCTGCACCTTATTGGCCAGCACGCAGCGCACAGAGGTGATCATGGCCGTGATGAAATCCACATCCCTGTCCGCCAGCAAAGGCATGGACACGGCCGTGATGGAAAACACAAACAGCGCAATCAGCGCCCCGATGGCATTGCCAACAAGGGCAAAGACAATGCCCTGCTGTGTTGAGAGAATTTCCACAAACAATTCCTGCACATTGGGCATATGCAGCCCATAAAACATCAGGAACAGAAAAATCGCAAAATCCACCCAGATGATCAGCGTGAACACGGTCACCAGCGCCATCCAGCCCAGTTCGCGGCCCGAGCGCTGCCACACCGCCCCCAGCACAGATCCCCAGTGCAAAGGCTCGCCCCGCTCCAGCCGGCGGCTGACCTCATAGGTGCCCGCCGCCACAAACGGCACAATCAGCGCAAAGCCCATGGTGAGCGGATAGCCGATATAAGGCAAATGAAGCCCCACAAACAGAGCCACAATGGCCATGCCGCCCAGCGCATAAAATCCGCCGAAAAACAGGCCAAACAGCGGTGCGGCCTTAAAATCCCGCCAGCCAAGCTGGAGAATATCGGTAATATCGCCGCGCCGCAGGCTCTGAACCACCAGCGCTTGCTTCATGCGCGGCTCGGGTAAAGCCTGAATTTGGTCTGTTGCAGCCTCATTCTTCATGACGGTCCCCCCGAACCTGTATTTGACAGCCCTATGGGTGCCAGGCCTCCCTCGGCTTGGCCTTGATCGCTTCTTCTTTTTTCGATTGATCCACCACATCCAGAACCTGACGCAGCAATTCCGTCACACCCGAATGGGTTGCGGCGGAAAGCTTCAGCGGCGTCTGGCCACAGGCGCGCTTGAGCTTCATCATCTGGGATTTCAGGGTGTCGGCATCCACGGCGTCGGTTTTCGACAAAACGACAAGTTCCGGCTTGTCGGCAAGGTCAGCGCCATAGGCTTCAATCTCGCCGCGCACAATCTTATAGGCCTTGCCGGCATGGTCATTGGTGGCCTCCACCAGATGCACCAGCACACGGCAGCGCTCGACATGGCCGAGAAAGCGGTCGCCAAGGCCAAGGCCCTCATGCGCGCCTTCAATCAGGCCGGGAATATCGGCCAGCACAAATTCGCGCCCGTCCACATGCACAACCCCAAGGCCGGGATGCAGAGTGGTGAAGGGATAATCGGCAATTTTGGGCTTTGCCGCCGAAACCGAGGCCAGAAAGGTCGATTTTCCGGCATTGGGCAGGCCGACAAGACCGGCATCAGCGATGAGTTTGAGGCGCAACACAATGTTGCGCTCCTCGCCCTCAAGGCCGGAATTGGCGCGGCGCGGCGCCTGATTGGTCGAGCTTTTGAAATAAGCATTGCCAAAACCGCCATTGCCGCCCTTGGCCAGCACAATTTTTTCACCCACATGGGTCAGATCGGCCAGAAGGGTTTCGCCATCCTCATCATAAATCTGGGTGCCTTCCGGCACTTTGAGCACAACATCGGCCCCCTTGGCGCCGTGGCGGTTTTTGCCCATGCCGTGCATACCGGTTTTGGCCTTGAAATGCTGCTGATAGCGGTAGTCAATCAGCGTATTGAGCCCTTCGACACATTCCACAATGACATCACCGCCGCGCCCGCCGTCGCCGCCATCCGGCCCGCCGAATTCGATAAATTTTTCACGACGGAAAGAGACGCAGCCCGCGCCGCCATTGCCGGAACGAATATAGATTTTTGCTTCATCAAGAAATTTCATGCCCTGTTCCTAGAGTAAAATCACTGAAAATTGAAGAGTTTTTATCAGATTGCTGCAGCTTTCCTGCACCCGCACCGAAACTGCCGCCAACAGGCTTGACAGACCCGCCCTCTCACGCATCATCCCTCCATGCCCCAAGCCGTTCAACAGCCCGATATTCAGATGATGCAACAGGCCATCACCCGCAGCGGGCTGGTGCTGCGCGGCGCATTCCTCACCGATCCGGCGCAGGATCACGGGCTGGCTCAGGGCACAGTGCTGCTGATCGGCATGGTCGGGCGCGAAGGCTGGGATAAATTTGCCAGCTCACCTGAGGCGGGCGACGGACAGCCCGACCCGCTGGACCGCTGGTCGAAACGGCTGATTAACACTTTGGCGCGCCAGTGGGGCGGACAGGCCTTTTATCCGTCGGACGGGCCGCCCTATGTTCCGTTTCAGCGCTGGGCACAGCGCGCCGAAGCGCTGTTTCCCTCACCGCTCGGCTTGCTGATTCATCCCCTCTATGGCTTGTCGCATTCCTATCGTGGCGCACTGCTGGTGCCCCAAAAGCTGGAGGTTCAAAAGCCCGCTGCGGCAGCCAACCCCTGCACAGCCTGCATAGAAAAGCCCTGCCTCACGGCCTGCCCTGTCAGCGCATTCAGCATAGAGGGCTATGATGTGGGGGCCTGCGCCGCCCATCTGAACAGCGCCAGCCAAAGCTGCCGCGCGCAAGGGTGTCTGGCCCGCGCTGCCTGCCCGGTGGGGCGGGATTTTGCCCAAGCCCCGGCCCAGATCGCCTTTCACATGCAGGCCTTTTACAAAGCCCGCGCCACACCGGCTATTTCAGATAGACATAAACATCCACCTGCAGATTGACATCATCCGGGCCTTTGGCCTCATTGAGATATTCCTCAACAAACAGGTCGCGCGCGTCAAACCCGCGCTCGTCCAGATAGGCCGTGATGGCCTCATAGGTTGTGTCAATATCATCATAGGCACCGCGGTGCTGAAATTTCAGCACCTTGCCCGCCGGTGACATGCCGAAAGTTATGTCGCCCGGCAGGCTGGTTTTGCCTTCGGGGGCTTTTTCAATCGGCAGCATGATCTGATATTTGAAATCCTGATCATTGGTTTCGACAAACACCGCCAGCGGCTTGCCGGTCACTGGAATGTTCTCGGCTGCCAGCGCCTCCGCTATTTTTTTAAAGGCCCCATGAATGACCTTATAGCCGTCATCCCAGGTGGCTTTACCCTGCACGAGGGCCACAGGGCGCGCCGGAACATCAAACGGGTTGGACGAGGCATCAATGGCCACGGGCTGGTCGGGCATGGGGGTGATTTCGGTTTTGGGCGAAACCACCGGCGCATCCTGCGGCGCAGGGCTGGCCGCAACCGGTGGCGGCGCGGGTTGTGTAACAGCGGGCGGGGGTGCATCGGGCGGGGTTGCCGTTTGCGCCCATGCGCCCTGCGCCATCAGCAGCACAGCACAGGCAAGTGCCGCAGCAAATTGACGGGCATTCACCACCCGCGCACCGAACAGCCTGTTCTCGCTCATCGCCGTCTCCGCAACAAAATCACACATGTAAAGGTTATATAGGCTTATATTCCCTCATCTCGGGTCAAATGACCAGAGCCAAGCTGTAAGAGCTTAAACCATTGTTTCTGCACCTGCGATGAACAAAGCGGGCTGGCACTTCAACAGAAGATGAATTATATGACGGGTTGTGAATGATGAAAGCCTTTCCATGAGCCCGCTGACAGACCACCCCTTTGCCAAAATGAACGGAATTGGCAATGAAATTATAACCTTGGATCTGCGCGGGTCCGGCCTTTCGGTCAGTCCGGCGGAGGCGCGGGCCATTGGCCGCATCCTGCCCTATGACCAGTTGATGGTGCTTTTGCCCCCCCGCACAGCACAGACCGACGCATTCATGAAAATCTATAACAATGATGGTTCCGAATCAGCGGCCTGCGGCAATGGCACCCGCTGCGTCGCCTGGGGGCTGATGCATGACGCCACCCGCACCCATCTAAAGCTCGAAACCAGCGCCGGTGTGCTGGACTGCGTGCGTATTGATGAATGGACCTATCAGATCGACATGGGCAGGCCACGGCTGAACTGGCAGGAAATCCCGCTTTCGGAAGAATTTGCCGATACGCGCGGTATTGAGTTGCAAATCGGGCCGATTGACGCGCCGGTGCTGCACACGCCCTCTGTTGTCAATATGGGCAATCCACATGCGATTTTCTGGGTGGAGGACGTCAATGCCTATGATCTGGCGCGCTTTGGCCCGCTGCTGGAAAACCACCCGATTTTTCCTGAAAAGGCCAATATTTCGCTGGCGCAGGTGGTGTCCCGTTCGCATATTATTTTAAAAGTGTGGGAGCGCGGCGTCGGGCTGACGCGCGCCTGCGGCTCGGCGGCCTGCGCCGCGGCTGTGGCCGCAGCCCGCAAAGACCTTACAGGCCGTCATGTGCGCATTTCACTCCCCGGCGGTGACCTCCACATCGAATGGCGCGCCAGCGATGATCATGTGCTGATGACAGGGCCGGTGGAACTGGAATTTGAAGGCCGCTTCGCTGCCCAAACCTTCGCAGGCCTGGAGGGGTGAGCGTCGAGGTCATCACCTTCGGCTGCCGCCTCAACAGCGTTGAGTCGGAAACCATGCGCCGCCATGCGCAGGAGGCCGGACATAACAATCTCATCATCATCAACACCTGCGCTGTCACGGCCGAGGCCTCACGTCAGGCCCGCCAGACCATAAGGCGACTAGGGCGCGAGCAGCCGGACAAGCGCATTATCGTCACCGGCTGCGGCGCCCAGACCGAGCCGGAAACCTTCGCTCATATGGCCGAAGTGGCGCAGATTATCGGCAATGCCGACAAAACCAGCCTGAAAACATGGGAACATATGGCACGGGCGCTGTCGCCTCTGGCCAATAATCCCGCCAGAAACCATGTCGAGCCGATTATTGAAGCCCGCCACATGGCCAGCCATCAGGCCGCCGCACTTGAGGGCCATACGCGTGGCTTCATCGCGGTGCAAAACGGCTGCGACCATCGCTGCACCTTCTGCATCATCCCCTATGGGCGCGGGCCATCACGCTCGCTGGGCATGGGCGCGGTGGTGGAACAGATCAAAACGCTGGTCAATCTTGGCCAGAAGGAAGTGGTGCTCACCGGCGTTGACCTGACCTCTTATGGTTCAGATCTTCCGGGCAGCCCGAGGCTGGGCAATTTGGTGCAGGCCATTCTGCGCCATGTGCCCGACCTGCCGCGCCTGCGCCTGTCCAGCATTGACTCCATCGAGGCGGATGAGGCCCTCATTGACGCCATAAGCGATGAGCAGCGCCTGATGCCGCATCTGCATCTCTCGCTTCAGGCGGGGGATGACCTTATTTTAAAGCGGATGAAGCGCCGCCACAGCCGCGCCGATTCGGTTGAATTTTGCGCCCGAATCCGCAAGGCACGGCCAGACATCAGCTTCAGCGCCGACCTGATTGCCGGTTTTCCGACCGAAACCGAGGCCATGTTTGCCAATACGCTGGCACTGATTGAGGACTGCGGCCTGTCCTTTGTGCATGTTTTTCCCTTTTCGCCGCGCGCCGGAACGCCCGCTGCCAAAATGCCGCCCGTGGCAGCCCGCGAGATCAAATCCCGCGCGGCGCGGCTGCGCCAAGCCGGAGCGGCGGCCTTTCAGCGTCATTTACAGGCGCAGGTGGGCAAAACCCTGCGCGTTTTGAGTGAGCGCGGCGGCATGGGCCGCGCTCAAGATTTTACGCCGGTGTTTCTGGGCGATGTGGAGCCGAATCTTCTGCTGGACGTGACCATCAGCGGGCAGAATGGCAAGGCGCTGCTGGCGCAGCAAGAGAATTCACCCCGCCCAGCCGCACAGCTTTAACCTTGCCCACATATGCTCCGGCGGCGGGGCCTCCACCACCACCGGCGGTTTGTTTTTCGACAAGGGAATGGTGATGTCGCGGGCGTGCAGGTGCAAAGGCTCGGCCTGCGCCGTGCCATAAATCGGGTCGCCATAAATCGGCCAGCCGGAGGCCTGACAATGCACCCGGAGCTGATGCGTGCGGCCCGTGAGTGGCTCCAGCGCCAGCCATGTCAGGCCATCGGCACGGCCCATAACGGTCCAGCGTGTTTGCGAGGGCGCGCCAGCCGCGTCCACCTTCATCCACCAGCCGCGATCCGGATTTTGCGGGGCTAAAGGCAGATCAATCAGCCCTTCATGTTCAGTCGGCCCGCCTTCAACAATCGCCCAGTAAGTCTTGCTGATCTGCCCGCGTTTGAACAGTTGCATCAGCTTTTCCAGCGCCTTGCGATGCCGCCCCAGCACCAGACAGCCGGACGTATCCTTATCCAGCCGGTGCCCCAATGCGGGGTTGCGCGGCAGGCCAAAGGTCAGGTGATGAAAATGCGCTTCGAGATAATCGCCGCCCTTGGGGCCGCGATGCACCGGCAGGCCGGCGGGCTTGTTGAGCACCAGAATCAGCCCGTCGCGGTAGAGCAGCCGTGCCTGAATATCGTCTTCTGTCATGAACCTTGCGTCTCCTGCTGTTTTTACTTGCGCTTAAGGCACGGCTGCGTCAATCCAGAGAAACGCAACCCTATGAGCCTATGATGAGCGAAACCTCCGAAAACCGAAGCCTTTTGCGCCGCCTGTTTGGCAAGGCACAACCCAATCCGGAGCCCGCCGCCGCAGTGGCGGCCCCGCCGCCGCAAAGCTGGTGGCAGCGGCTGCGGGCGGGCCTGTCGCGCTCATCCGGCAGACTGTCTCAGGGCATTGCGGATATTTTCACCAAGCGCAAGCTTGATGCTGCAACGCTGGAAGAGCTGGAGGATCTGCTGATCCAGTCCGATCTGGGCCTGCCGCTGGCGGCGCGCATCTGCGCGCTGGTCGGCAAGGGACGATATGACAAAGGCATCGAGCCGGATGTGGTCAAAGCCATTCTGGCCGAGGAAATTGAATCTGTGCTGCGGCCTGTGGCCGTTCCGCTGGAGATCAGCGCCGCACAACCGCATGTGATTCTGGTGGTCGGGGTCAATGGCTCTGGCAAAACCACCACCATCGGCAAGCTGGGCACCAAATTTTTAAGCGAAGGGCGCAAGGTGACACTCGCCGCCGGGGACACATTCCGCGCCGCAGCGATTGAACAGTTGAAAATCTGGGGTGCGCGCATGGGCGCCGAGGTTATCGCCCGCGAACAGGGCGGCGACGCGGCCAGTCTGGCCTTCGAGGCCTATAAGGCTGCCCAAGCCAGCGGTGCCGATATTCTGATTATGGACACCGCCGGACGCCTGCAAAACCGAAAGGAGCTGATGGACGAGTTGGAAAAAATCGTCCGTGTGCTCAAAAAGATCAATCCTGAGGCCCCTCATTCGGTGCTGCTGGTGCTGGATGCCACAGTGGGGCAAAATGCGCTGTCACAGGTCGAAATTTTTGGCCGCACTGCCGGTGTCACCGGCCTTGTGATGACCAAGCTGGATGGCACAGCGCGCGGCGGCATTCTGGTGGCCATTGCCGAAACATTCAAACTGCCGATCCATTTTATCGGGGTTGGCGAAGGCGCCGATGACCTCGAACCCTTCGACCCGCGCGACTTTGCCAGAGCCATAGCCGGGCTGGAGCAGGAGGGTTAAGGCTTTTTGCGTGTTCGAGGAGCCTCTTCCCGCGCTAACCACGCACCAAATCCAGCGCGCCAAGGTCATGCACCCGTGCATCGCCGTCTTTCAAGCCACGCCGCAGCGCGGAAATATGCCAGCCCTGCGCCGCCTTCTCGATCGAATAGACATGATAGGCCGCCAGATGCTGCGGCGAGCCGGGCACAGCCGAGGCCGAGGCCACACCGACAACCGGCACCCCCCCGTGGGGGCCAGGCAGAAAATGCACCGATTCCCGATGGTTATGGCCATGAATAATCAGGTCAGCGCCATAGCGGGCAATGATTTTCTCGAATTTCGGCGCATCCATCAGCCCGCGGCCAAAGCGCGCGCCAATTTTATAGGGCGGGTGATGAATCATCACCACGCGGGCCATGTCCTTCAGTTCAGGCGCGCTCAGAAGCCGCGCGAAGGCCGCCATCTGCGCCTTGCCCAGCCGACCAGAGGCCAGAAACGGGGCTGTCGGCACACCGGAGCACAGGCCGATCAGCGCCACCGGCCCGCGTATGCGCAGATAGGGAAAACCCACCCCCTCCGGCTTATCCGGCTTCATCCATGCGCCGAAATATTCATCCACAAGGGCCAGATTGCTGCGCACATAAACATCATGATTGCCCGGCACAAAGCTCACATCCGCCGGGGTGCCCAGCGTCTCCAGCCAGCGCCGTGCGGGCGGAAATTCGGCCCGCAGGCCAATGTTGAGAATATCGCCGGTCATGGCGCAATGATCCACCTGCTGCGCCCGCATATCCGCCACCAGCGCCGCCAGAACCTTCATATCATGAATAAGATAGCGGCCATTGTGCCAGTTGAGAAAACCGGTGAGGCGCTTGCCGAACAATTCGGCAAGCCGGGGGCGCGGCAAAGGCCCGATATGGGCATCAGAGAGATGGGCAAGGCGAAAAATCATATTCTCTTTTGACCAGCCTCGCCCGTCAGGTCAAGCAGAGCCGATGAGAATACCCACGGCAAAAACAATGACACCGCCCAGCACCACCTGAAATGCCGCCTGCAGGAAGGGCGTATCCATAAAGCGGGCGCGGATATAGGCAATGGCCCAGAGTTCGAAAAACACAATCACACCGGCAATGGCCGTTGCAATCTGAAACGCATCCAGAACCATGCCGCCAAAATGCAGCGCCCATGAATTGGGCACCAGATAGGGCAAAGTATGGCCGATGCCGCCCAGAGTGGTCATCAGGCCGGTGATGAAGCCGCGCATCCAGGGTGCGCCGCGGCCGGTGAGAGAGCCGTCATCCGACAAAGCCTCGGCAAAGGCCATGCTGATCCCTGCCCCTACCGACGCCGCAAGCCCCACCAGAAACGTGTCCCAGTTGTTATGCGTGGCAAAGGCTGCCGCGAAAATCGGCGCCAGTGTCGAAACCGAGCCATCCATCAGCCCCGCCAGACCGGGCTGGATATAGCGCAGCACGAAGGCGCGGCGGGCGGTGGCGGCCTCCTCATCATGGGCGCCTCCGGCCTTCAGCTCCTCTGTAAGCTGATTGGCCTTTGACTCATGGCCACGCTCGATATCGGCCAGATCATTGAACAATTTGCGCACCGACACATCATGGCTCTGTGATGCAGCTTTATCATAAAAAGCGGCCGCCTGATATTCCATCAGTTCAGCCTCCTGCCGCATCCGCTCTAATCCAAGGTTTTTGGTCAGCCAGAACGGGCGGCGCTTGGGAAAGCCCTTCACATCCTCGCGGCGGATGGGCGGCAAATTCTCGCCAAATTTTTGACTGTACATATCGAATAACATCGAGCGATGGCCACGCTCCTCAGCCGCCATATCCGTGAAAATGGCCGCAGAATGCGGATAGCTCTCGGCCAGCTCATCGGCAAACAACTGGTAGATACGTGAATCCTCTTCCTCATTGGCAATGGCCAGCGCCAAAACTTCGCGCTCGGTGAGTTCTGCTAAACCCTTCATGAGGAGGCTCCTGTTTATCTTGATCAAACCGTTTAATTTAGAACTTTTCTAAACTAGGGCAGTTGCTTTGTCCAGTGCTTTTGCGGCAAATGAGGTTTTACGCACATATGATGGTGACACTCTCAATGCATCCACAGCTTCGGCACAGCCTGTTGACCCGACTGCGCACCCGTGTGGTCCACACCTATTTCCGCTTTTCACGCGGGCTGACCATGGGCGCACAGGGCTGTGTGCTGAATGATCAGAACCAGGTTTTTCTTATACGCCACACCTACATTCCCGGATGGCATTTTCCCGGCGGCGGCGTGGAAACCGGCGAGACCATTCTGGAAGCGGTCACAAGGGAGTTGCAGGAAGAGGGAAACCTGTACCTCACCGGCGCACCGCGGCTTTTCAGCCTTTATTTGAACAGAGCTGTGTCAAAGCGCGACCACATCGCACTTTTTATTGTGCGTGATTTTGTCCAGTCCGCGCCGCGCATGGGCGATCATGAAATTGCCGAAGCGCGGTTTTTTGCCCTAAATGACCTGCCGGAGACATTGCATCCGGCCACACGGCGGCGGCTGGATGAAATTCTGAACAACAAGCCCCCCTCTGCCCTCTGGTGAATTTTATGCTATAGGGCATCATCCTTTTTCTGAAGATTGACGAACCATGACCGATTTGCGCCTGACCCTCTCGCCTGAAAGCCCGGACGATGCCGAAGCCGTGGAAAAGCTCAATGAGCGCGCCTTCGGGCCGGGGCGGTTTGCCCGCTCGGCCTATCGCCTGCGCGAGCATAATCCGCCGGATCTGTCTCTCTCCTTCGTGGCCTATGTCGGCACCATGCTGGTGGGTTCAAACTGCATGACGCCCATCCGTTGCGGCAGCCATCCAGCGCTTCTGCTCGGCCCGCTGACCGTTGATCCGGCCTTTCGCCAGCGCGGCATTGGCGCGGCGCTGATTAAAGCCTCGCTGGAAGCGGCCACGCTTCAGGGCCACAAGCTGGTGCTGCTGGTGGGGGACGAGCCCTATTATAAAAGATTCGGGTTCAAGCGTGTGGCCCATGGCTGCCTGACTATGCCCGGCCCGGTTGATCCGCGCCGGTTGCTGATGTGCGAGCTGGTTGAAGGCGCGTTTCAGGGCGTGAGTGGTCAGGTTTCGGGCGCTTAGAGTTTTTTGCCTTTACACGGAAACGTCTCCCTCTCCCCGCCATGGCGGGGAGAGGGTTGGGGTGAGGGGCATTTATCATTCCAAGCCCCTCATCTTAGTCCTTCTCCCCGTTTCAACGGGGAGAAGGAACGCTCACAGTGTGTTTCCACCTCAAAACAGCATGCTCTAAAACTTGCGCCGCCAGCCTTTCGGAAAGGCCTCCCGCAGCCAGAGCAGCAGCATAAATCCGCCAAGCCCCAGCAGGCCGGGAAAACCAAGGCCCATCGGCGTGCTGGCAAGGCTGGTGAGTCGGCTCAGATCATTGCGCTTCAGGCCGATATAATCGGCCCCCGCATAGGAGGAACTGGCGCGCATCCGCAAAATCTGCGGCAGATGAATCGCATCGCCTTCATGTGCCGCCAGGCGGCGGATGCTGCCCCCCGAGGCCTGCGCCAGGCCTGCCAGCTTGTCGGGTGTGGAGAGCACATCGGCAAATTCCTGCCCGTTGACCAGCCCGACAGTGGCAAAAGCCTGCAATGTCCCGTCCTTCAGCGCATAAAGCCCTTGTTCGGGGACCTCCATCACCGCGCGCCACAGCCCGGGCTGTGCCTGTATCAGCGCCACATCGCGCGCAGCGCCGGAGGGGAACACCACATGCACCGGCGCCGCCGCCTCAGCCAGTGTCTGCCGTTCAATGATGAGTTGCTGTCCTTTGGCGCTGGCCCGCAGGGCCTCTTCCTCCAGCGCGGGCTCTTTCAGCAACCAGTGCGAAATATGGCGCAGCAGCTCGATATGCGGCCCGCCGCCGCCAATGCCGCGCGCCCAGAGCCAGAGCTGATCAGTGAGCAGCACGGCCACACGGCCCTTGTCCTCATGCGAAACCACCAGCAACGGGGCGTTATTGGCACCGCTCAGGAGCACCGAGCCGCGCGGGGCCGTGCCATCAATCTGCCGGTAAAACGCACCCCAATGCGCCGGATCCGGCAGATCACGGGTCAGCGGATGCTTCAGGCCCGTGGGGGTCAGCGCAGCGGTGAAAGGCTGCACCAGCACCGAACCTTTCGGGTCAACAGGCAGAATATCCGCCAGCGCGCTGCGCCCGAGCCCGTCCTCATCGGCAAAATCCGGCCCGACAGCCACCAGCAATGCCCCGCCCTGCCGCACATAATTGGCGATATTGTCAAAATAATATTCCGGCAGCGGGGCCTGATTGGCATAGCGGTCAAAAATGATCAGATCGAATTTTGCAATATCCTGCGAAAACAGCTGCTCCATCGGAAAGCCGATCAGCGACAATTCCGACACCGGCGTGTCATCAATCCGGCTGGGAAAGCGCAAAATCGTATAATGCACCAGATCGACATTCGGGTCGGATTTCAGCAGATTGCGCCAGCTGCGCTCACCCGGATTGGGCGCGCCGGACACCAGCAAAACCTTGACGCGGTCACGCACCCCCTCAATGCTCACAATCAGGCGGTTATTGATTTCGGTCAGCTCGCCGGCCACGGGCGCAAGCTGAATATCGACATTATTGGCGCCGGCATGGTCCAGCCGCACCGGCACCTCCACAACCTGCCCCACGGGGGCTGTAAACTCACCCTGAGCCTGCCCGTCGATATTCAGGGTCAGGCGCCCGGGCGGGCCGGAGCTTAAGCTGTCATCCACCCGCAGTTTGAGCACAACATCCTTGCCGACAATGCCGAATTTTGGCAGTTCTATGCCTTCAATGCGCCGGTCACGCTCCTGCGCATGGCCGGTCAGCAGCACATGCAGGGGCGCGGAGAGGCCCAGCGCCCCGGCTGCGGGCACATCATGCACCTGCCCGTCTGTCACCATCACCACACCGGCGAGACGCTCGGGCGACAGGTCTTTCAGCCCCTCACGCAGGCTTTTGAACAGGAATGTGCCGTCATCCTCATGGCCGTCATAAGCGATCACCCGCGTATCCAGATCAGGAAGCGCGGCAAATTGTGCGGTGAGGGCTTTGGCCGCCGCCGCCAGCTGCGCGGGCCGCTCATTCAGAGTCTGGCTGCCGGACTGGTCCAGCACCAGCGCAACAACGTCCCGGATCGGCATATGCTGTTCAAAATCCAGCACGGGATTGGCCAGCGCAGCCGCAAAAAGCGCCACACCCAGCCCGCGCCAGGCCCATGCGCCGCTCCCTGTCCACAGCGCACCGGCCATCAGCCCCAAGGCCAGAACCATCAGCCCGCCAAGCAGCGGATAAGGCAAAAAGGGCAAGACATGCAGATGAATCATCGGCCTAGTTCCGCAACCGTTCGAGAAGCGCCTTCATATGCACCTGATCGGCTTTATAAGAGCCCGTGAGCGTATACATGATAATATTGATGCCGCCGCGCAGGGCCAGTTCACGCTGACGGGCACTGCCGGGAATCAACGGAACCAGACCCCGGCCAAGCTCATCCACCGCCCAGCCCGCCGCCAGATCATTCGAGGTGATGATAACCGGAGAAACGGAGTCGCCTCCCCGCACCGGCTGCGGATGGGTGCTGTCCACCGGCGGCAGGGCCTCGACAAAGGTTTCGCCCATGGTGGTGCGGCCAACAAAGCTCTCAAGCAGATAAAAACTCTTGGTCATCACATGGTCTGGCGGCACGGGCTCCAATTCGGGCATATCCAGCCCGTGCAGGGCGCGCCGCAGCCACAGCTGCCCGGGCGTTGGCGCGCCATCGGGGCGCTGCACAAGCGCATCGCGCGTGTCGAATAAAATTGTGCCGCCCCGCGCCATATAGGTGACAAGATGTTGCACCGCCTGCGCAGAGGGCAATTCAGCCTCTGCCACCACCGGCCAGTAAATCAGCGGATACAGGTCGAGCACATCCTGCGCCGGATCAAGCCCCACCGGCTCGCCCGGGCTGACCGAGGTGCGGCGCGCCAGTTGCCGCGACAGGCTTTGCAAGCCCTGACGGCTCACCTCATCCACATCGCGGTTGCCGGTGAGAATATAGCCCAGATGCACATTGAGCGTGGCTTCAATGTCGCGGGGGCTAAGCTGCTGCGCCTCTGTCCTGCCCGCAAAAAGCGGCAGAAGTCCCAGCGTCACCAGCACAGCCAGCGCCCGCCAGCGCTGCGGCTTAAACACCAGAGCGCAATCCACCATAAACAAAACCAGCGCCAGACCCAGCAAAAAGGGGCGCAGATCCAGCCTTTGCCCTCCCCCTTCAGCAATATCTTCCACCGCAAGCGGCGACACATTGAGAGCGGTCAGGTCTTTCACCTGCGCCAATGTATTGAGCGCAAAATCATGCCCCGCCGTGCCATAAAGTCCGGGCGGATGCTCCAAACTGACCGCACCGCTGAAACCGGCAGGCAGAGACTGTGCCTGCGGCGAGGGTGCAGCCAGATGACCAAAGCCATCCAGCGTCAGGCGCGGCGGCATAACACCCGCAACCTGCCCGCCCGATGCCCCGGCCATGCGCGCCGCATGGGCCACCCGCTGCAACATTTCGACAAACAGGCCGGACAGCGCCAGATTCGACCAGCTTGTGTCGGCATTGATGTGAAACAGCACCACCAGCCCCTTGCCGCGCGCCTCGGCGGTCACCAGCGGTGTGCCATCGTCAAGGCTGGCCCAGACCTTGGCGGGCAAACCGGCCTCCGGCTCTGCCAGAACCTGCCGCGATACTGTGACATCCTCCGGCACATTCAGGCCGGAAAACGGTGAGGCGGCCTCAAAGGACTTAAGTTTTTTGGGCACATCCCAGGACAGCGCGCTGCCAAAGGCGCGCTCACCGCGCCGCAGCCGCACCGGCAAAAACGGGTCTCCGTCGCCGGTGAGATGCGAACCGGCAAAGCGCAGCAACACCCCGCCACCGGCAATGAATCTGTTCAGTTTTTCGGTTTGCACGGCCGAGAATGTGCCCACATCGGCCAAAATCAGCTCTGTAGGCTCCCTATCCAGCACAGCGGCAATCGGATCGGGCGCTGCGTCGGGCGCAGTCACCACATCCGCCGTCGGGGCGAGGGCCTTTTTCAGATAATAGAGACTGCTGAGCAGAGGCTGCTGCGTCACATCCACATTCACCTGCGCAAACAGGCCAATACGGGCGCGGCGCTGCGACTCATCCAGCAGATAGACAGCGCCCGCGCTGGCCTGATCTTCAATTTCGAAACGGTCGATCTGGTTGCGCAGGTCCAGTGGCAGATTCAGCGCCACATCCAGCGTCATGCCGCTGTTAAAGGCAAAATTCCGCACCGCGAGGGTCTGCCCCCGCCCGTCCAGCACCCGCAGCACGCCTGTTTGCGTGACTCTATCCGCCGAGCGCACCAGCCGCACATGGGCATCCTCAGCCGCAGGTTCATATCCGGCAATGGCCAGCACCGGTTTTGCCGCCATAGCCACATGCAACGGCGCAAGAGCCGCCAAACCCTTGGCGAAAGCATCGGCTTGCCCCTGCGCCAAACCGTCGGAAAGCCATTCAATCGTCATATCCGGCTCAGCCGCCTTCACAAGGGCGGGCAGCAGGGCCATGTGGTCGGCCAGAACCGGTTGCGGCGAAATCGCGGCGAGACGCTCAAGAATGCGCGCTGCGGGCTGAAACTGGATGTCCTGACCAGCGCGCGAGGTCAGCGCCAGCGCCGCCATGCGCCCGGCCTCCGCAGCGGCGTCCAATCTGGCTCTGGCAAAGGCCATGCGCTGCGCCCATTGCGGGGCGGCGGGCCATGTATCATCCAGCACAATCAGCAAGGGGCCACGGCCTGTGCTGACAGGCGGGCGCCAAACCGGCCCCGCAACGGCCAGAATCACACAGGCCAGCAGCACAAGGCGCAGCAGCAACATCCACCAGGGCGTGCGGGACGCCTCGCTTGACGAGTGATCTTGCTGCAAAAACAACGCAGCGGGCGGAAAAATAACAGATTTTGGCGGCGGCGGTGTGATGCGCAGCAGATAATAAAGCGCGGGCAGCCCCAGCAGAGCACCCAGCACCAGCGGCGCGGCAAAGCTCAACGCAATCATGCGGACAACCCCAGTTCGCTGCATAGGCCCAGCAGGCTGGCGGCCAGTGATGTTTGAGTGGAGTGACGGGTGAGAACCCAACCCACTTGCCGCGCCATCTGCATCAGCGCCTCAATATGAGCGGTGCGGCGGCGCAGATAGTCCTCGCGCATCTGCTCGGCGCGAGCAAAGCGCAGCTTGGGCTGTGCCTCGCCCGCCTGAAACTCCACATGGCCCGCAAAAGGAAACAGCTCCTCCTGCGGGTCACTGATCAAAACCAGAATGCCGCGCGCATTCTGTCCGGCCATGACGCGCAGACAGCGCTCGATATCCTCAAGCGGGCTTAAAAAATCCGAAATCCAGATCACCTGCGCCCGCGCCTCCAGCGGCTGAAGGGGGGGCAGCTTGGCCGCATCGCCATGCATCAGGCGTTCAGCATAACGGCTGATCATGTCACGGCTGGCCTGCACAGGGGTGCGCCCGATCAGCCCGACATGCTCGCCGCCACGCACCAGCATATCGGCCAGCGCCAACCCCAGAATAAGCGCGCAATCGCGCTTTGAACGCAGATTTTGCTGCGAAGCAAAACACATGGAGGGCGACATATCCAGCCACATCCAAACCTTCTGTGCCGCCTGCCATTCGCGCTCTTTCAGCATGATATGGCTGGCGCGGGCCGAACGCCGCCAGTCGATCTGCGCCACCGAATCGCCCAGCCCATAGGGCCGGTATTGCCAGAACTGATCCCCCACGCCGGATCTGCGCCGCCCATGCACACCCTGCAACACGCTCGCCGCAATTTGGCGCGCCGCCAGCGTCAGCGCTGGCATCACTTGGCTGAGCGCCTGCGCCTCAAAGCCGACAGACAAAGCCGCTTCAGCGCTCATCCGATCGCCTTTGCCACAAGCTGCGCGATGATGCTTTCCACACTCTGGCCTTCGGCGCGGGCCGCATAGGTCAGGGCCATGCGGTGTTTGAGCACCGGCTCGGCCAGCGCCGCCACATCGGCCAGCGAGGGCGAAAACCGCCCCTGAAGCAGCGCCCGCGCCCGCACGGCCAGAACCAGCGCCTGCGCCGCGCGCGGGCCCGGGCTCCAGGCCAGCGCCTGCGACAAGGGGCCAGCCCCCGGCCGTGCACTGCGCACCAGATCAAGAATCGCCTCTATAATGCTCTCGCCCAGGGGAATTTTGCGCACAAGCTGCTGAAAGCCGCGTAAATCTTCGGCGGAAATCACAGCCTGCGGCACATAGCTTTGCGCGCCGGTGGTTTCCAGAATGATGCGTCGCTCCGAGTCGCGATCCGGATAGGTGACATCAATCTGCAGCAAAAAGCGGTCAAGCTGGGCTTCGGGCAGTGGATAGGTGCCCTCCTGCTCCAGCGGATTTTGCGTGGCCAGCACATGAAAGGGCTGCGGCAGGTCATGGCGCACACCGGCCACGGAAATATGATGCTCCTGCATGGCCTGCAACAAAGCCGACTGGGTGCGCGGACTGGCACGGTTGATCTCGTCGGCCATCAGCAGCTGCGAAAACACCGGCCCGGGCAGAAAGCGGAAGGCTTTGGCCCCTTGAGCGCTCTCATCCAGCACTTCCGAGCCCAGAATATCGGCGGGCATCAGGTCGGGCGTGAACTGCACCCGGCGCATATCCAGCCCCAGCACCCGCGCCAATGTTTCAACAAGCCGTGTTTTGGCCAGACCCGGCAGGCCCACCAGCAGGCCATGCCCGCCCGCCAGCAACGTCACCAGACTGCGCTCGATCACCTGCTCCTGACCGATCACCACCCGCGCCACCTCAGCCGAGGCCTGCGCCAGCTGTGCCGAAGCCTGTTCAAACTGCATGGTGATCGTGCCTGAATCTTCTATCATACAAACTCCCCGCCCGCCTGCCGGGCTCTTGGCTTTCTCTGCTTCGTTCTTAACTTAGCCTCTGATACAATAATGTCGAATATTTGCAGCAAAGGTTTTAACCTGTCCCCATGACGACACCTGTACCACCGCCTGTCGGCTTCGGTCTTGATCAATTCACCCAAGCGGCACAAACATCAGGCAAGCGCGGCCCCGCGCCGGTGCATTTGTGGACACCGCCCTTCTGCGGCGACATTGACATGCGCATCGCCCGCGACGGCACATGGTTTTACAATGGCTCACCGATTGGCCGTTTGCCGCTGGTGCAGCTGTTTTCCAATATTCTGCGGCGCGAGGGCGATCATTATTTTCTGGTGACGCCGGTGGAAAAGGTCGGCATCCGCGTCGATGATGCGCCGTTTTTCGGGATTCGCATGGCGGTCTCACAGGACAATGGCCAGAGCATCACCCTCACCACGCACACCGAAGAAGAGGTGACCATCGGCCCCGATCATCCTTTGCGCTTTGAGCGTGAGGACGCGGGCGGGCTGAAACCCTATGTGCTGGTGCGGGACAATTTATGGGCACTGGTCAAACGCGCCCTGTTCTATGACCTTGTGGCCTTAGGCGAAACGCGCGATGTGGAGGGAACCACAATGTTCGGCGTGGTGTCACAGGGTGCGTTTTTTGCCATGGCGCCCCTTGCCGAGCTTGAAGACATCACATGACAGACAGCGCCGCCCATCGGGCCACATATCCGGACGCACCGCCTTTTCTGGCTGATTTTCTGCATCGGGTGGCCGCCCGCCTGCCGGAAACCAACAACATCCAGACAGGCGACCACCGGCTGAACATTTCAAGCCCCGACCCTGCCGCTCTGGCCCATGCCAAGCCGGCGGCAGTTCTCATCCCGATCATCCATGGGGGTGAACCGCGCATCGTGCTGACCCAGCGCGCCGCACATTTACGCAATCATTCGGGGCAGATTGCCTTTCCCGGGGGGCGGATGGAGCCGGGCGAAACACCGCAGGCGGCAGCCCTGCGCGAAACCTTTGAGGAAATCGGCCTCTCGCCGGATCATGTCCAGCCGATTGGGGCCATGCGGCCCTATCTGTCGGGCACCGGCTATCTCATTCACCCCATTCTTGGCCTTATCCCCCCTGACATGCCGCTCTCACTCAATCCGGAGGAGGTGAGCGAGACCTTCGAGGTGCCCCTGTCCTTTGTGATGGATGCGGCCAATCATCAGGTGCACAGCCGCCTGTGGAATGGCCAGACACGATATTTCTATGCAATGCCCTATCAGGAGCGTTATATCTGGGGTGTGACCGCCGGAATTCTCCGCGCGCTTTATGAAGGGCTGTACAGCTGACATGGGGCGAATTTTACTTGAAATGCTCGGCGCTTTTACCCTGCCCTTTCTGGCTTACGGGCTGGTTCAGCAGCTCCGACGCCTGCTCTCCATGCCGGAAAAGCAATGGACACGCGATGTCACTCTGATGCTGGCGCTTTTTGGTCTTTTGTCCTGCGCGGCGCTGATTCTGGCGGTGTGGCTGATGTCCGAGCGCAATATGGGGGCCTATCAGCCTGCCCATATTGAAAATGGCCGTATCATTCCCGGCCATATCGACTGACATGACCCATCCGCTCGACGACCCCGACCTGCTCGCTGTTCTGACCGCCTTAAACAAGCATGGTGAGGAGACACGCATTGTCGGCGGCGCGGTGCGCAACTTTCTGTGCGGCCTGCCAATCTCGGACATTGATCTGGCGACCACGGCCCTGCCGCACACCACCATCGCATGCGCCGCAGCCCAGAACTGGCGCACCATTCCCACCGGTCTTGAGCATGGCACCATCACGCTGCTGCTCCATGGCAAGACCTATGAAATCACCACCTTGCGGCAGGATATTGCCACCGATGGCCGCCATGCCAAGGTGGAGTTCGGACGCGACTTTGCCGCCGATGCCCTGCGCCGCGACTTCACCATCAATGCCCTGTCGATGGCGGCGGATGGCACAATTTATGACTACACCGGTGGCAAGGCCGATATAAATGCGCGCAGGGTGCGCTTTATCGGCAAGGCCGAAACCCGAATCCGCGAAGATTACCTGCGTATTTTGCGGTTTTTCCGCTTTTCCGCCACCTATGCCGACCAGTTTGATGCGGAGGCCATTGCCGCGATTGTAGCCACCGGTGATGGTCTTGCCCGCCTCTCGAAAGAGCGCATCGCCAGTGAAGTGTTTAAAATTCTGCGCACGCCCCGCGCCTTTGCGGCGCTGGAACTCATGGGCTGGCTGAATCTCTTACCCAAAATTTTGGGTGGCATCGGCAATCCGGCCCGCGTGCACAAGATGATCGCACTGGAACAGGCACTTGGCGCAGAGCCGGACGCCCTCATGCGGCTTGGCGCTCTGGCGCTGTTTGCCCGCGATGATGTGGCTCGCCTGCGCGACAAATTGCGCCTGTCCAATGAGGCGCAGCAGCGGCTTGAGCAGATGGCGCAAGTCGCGGCGCAATTTCACGCCTCTCTGACCCCGCCGGACAGGGCCACTCTGCAAACCTGTTTGTTTGTGCATGGGCAAAAGGCAGCCCGCGATGGCTTAAGTCTGGCGCAATGCACCAGCGGCGCTTCGGTCACGAGCAGTCTGTGGCTTCAGGCTCATGCCTTTTTACGCGATACGCCCGAACCGCAACTGCCCTTTTCGGGGGCTGACCTGCTGGCGCGCGGCCTGCCCCCCGGCCCGGGCATAGGAATCGTGCTCAAAAAACTTCAGGCCGCATGGATCAGGGCCGGATTTCCACGCGACCCGCAGACACTCCAGCACCTGCTGGAACAATCCCTGTCCTGAACGCCCTATTCGGCAAAACCCACCACATCGGGCGTGCGCCAGGCCAGATGCTGCCCGCCATCCACAGCAATCATCTGCCCGGTCACGGCGCGGGCTGCAGCCAGATACAGCACCGCTTCGGCAATATCCTGCGGACGCACAGCCTGTTCCAGCGCGACAGCCGCCGCCTGACGCTCAAAATCGGCCGCACTCTGGCGCGGATTGGGCAAGGTCGGCCCCGGCCCGACCGCATTGACCCGTATATGCGGCGCCAGCGCCTGCGCCATTGTGCGCGTGGCGGTCCAAAGGGCCGATTTTGTCAATGTATAGGAAAAAAACTGCGGTGTGAGTTTCCATACCCGCTGGTCGATAATATTGACAATGCTGGAGCCCGCAGGCGCCTGCGCCGCAAAGGCCTGCGCCAGAAACACCGGCGCTTTGAGATTCACGGCAAAATGCGACTCCCATTGCGGCGCATCCAAAGCGCCAAATTCATCCGGCTCAAATAGGGACGCCGAATTCACCAGCAGGCTCAGCGGGCCCAGCGCCTGCACCGCCGCTGCAATCAAACGCTCGGGCGCAGCAGGATCGGCAAGATCAGCCGCAAACACCTCAGCCCGCACGCCAATGGCCGCACATTGCGCCGCCAGTTCTTCCGCCGCCGCGCGGGAACTGTGGCAGTGAATGGCCAGATCATACCCATTGGCGGCAAGTTGTTCCGCAATCACCCGCCCGATTCTTTGCCCCGCACCGGAAACCAGCGCCACTTTGCGAGCGGATACGGCGCCAAAAGGATAATTTGCGTCAGATTCTGCCATTTCATGCTCTTTCATTGCGCTCACATCTGGCCTGTGCAGACACTCCACGTCTGCATATAAGGCCTGAACCCGTTATTTCTAAGGAAATCTAAGGCAATGCGGTGGAATAACCAGCCTCTTTTGCGGCGAAACAATCACAATATAAAATATTAATTGATAATTTAATAAATTATAAACCATAAAAATATCAAATATTCAAAATAAATTCTCAAAAAAATATAATATAATTTAAGTTATATTTAAACATTAACATTTTTTAATGCCAGTATATTTAAATCATATTCTTTACAAATACTTGCCAAACTCACGCCACATTTGCCGAATGTTATGTGCTCATCGGGTGACAGACTTTGATAACCATTCAGAGTATAAAAAATCCATCAGATAACGGCGAACCTCTGCCGGTCGCTTTGTATCAGGAGTACAGATTATGAAAAACATTCTTCTTGTGGGCGCCGCCCTTGCGGCCCTGTCCGTTGCCGCCTCGGCACAGGCTGCCGACCTGCCAAGCCGGCGGCAGGCTCCGGTGACGTCCTCGTCCTATACGCCTGTTCCCGCATTCAGCTGGACCGGCTTCTATGTGGGCGGCAACACCGGCTATGGCACAGGCAGCTTCACAAAAGATGGCAAGGCCGCATTTGGCTCCCCTTCCAGCGGTCTGCTTGGCCTGACCGCCGGTTATAATTATCAGATCGGCCAGTTTGTTGCCGGCATTGAAGGCGACATGGACAAAGCCTGGCTGAAGTCCACATCCGCTTCCACCTATGGCAATGGCCGCGGCTATCTGACCTCGAACGGTTCAATCCGTGGCCGCCTTGGTTATGCGATGGATCGCGCCCTCGTTTATGGCACCGGCGGTTTTGCCTATGGCAATGTCAAGGGCAGCCTGACCACATCAACGCCGGCATTCATGTCACAGAACAAGATTGAAACCGGCTATAATCTGGGCGCGGGTATCGAATATTCATTCACCAACAACATTTCGGCCAAAGCCGAATATCTCTATACGGCGCTGGGCTCGAAAAACTATTTCAGCAGCACCGATGTTGTGCCCGCAGGCCTGCATTATTCAACCATCCGCGCCGGCGTCAACTATCATTTTTAGTCTTTGCTGCGCGGCCCTTGAAGTCGCCTCAATTTCAAAGCCCGGCTGATCTCTCAGCCGGGCTTTTGTATCACGCGGTGACCCGGGTTGCGGCAAAGCCGGGCACCCGCGCCTCAAACCGCGCCAGCCAGCTCACCAGATTCGGATGATTCTGGCGCCAGAGGCCGGAAAAGCGTAAATCCAGATAACCGAGCGCACAGGCCACAGCCACATTGCCCAGATGTGTGCTTTCGTCGGGCACATTGGCTTCAAGATAGGTCAGGGCGCGGGCAACCTTTTCCGCCTGATGCTGGAGCCATTTGGCGTCCTGCATCGCCGGATCACGAAACCGCCCTTCATAGACCTGCAAAAGGGCAGCGTCCTGAACACCATCAGCCAGAGCCTCCAGCCGCAATGTTGCAAAGCGTGCCGCGCGCTCATTCGGGATCAGCGCCTCCCCACCGGCAATGTCCTGAAGATATTGCACGATGACACGGCTGTCATAGATGGCCTCGCCATTTTCAAGCACCAGAACCGGAATTTTTCCCAGCGGATTTTGCTGGCGCAAACTGTCGGACGGATTGGTTGTATCGGCATCCACAAGGGTGATCTGCGGCCAGAGCCCCAGCAATTTGGCGGCAATTTTCACCTTGCGGCCAAAGGGCGAGGCCGGGCTCGAACGCAAAATCATCATGTTTATCTCCTTGTGCAACGGACAACAGTTCTGCACATTATGACGAGAATGCACAAGGTCAAGCCGACAATTCACGCCTGAGGGGCAGCAAATGCAAGACAGAAGACTTGTGCTTTTGAACGCATCGTGCTAATCGCCCCTTCGACCTGAAGTTGAGGCGATCACTCGCCGCATCATCACCCCGGAGAGGTGGCAGAGTGGTCGAATGCACCGCACTCGAAATGCGGCATAGGTGCAAGCCTATCGGGAGTTCGAATCTCCCCCTCTCCGCCATACAGTCTATTGGATTCATAGACTTTTAGCGCCATAAGAAATAGCACAATATATCAAGAACTTATCAAGGCGATGAGGCCGCTTTTTGGGTAATTCTGCTCTCAAAGTGCGGCCAATGTCGCCCTAGTCTGGGTCGTTTTTCACAGGTAAATGATCCAGTCCGGGTTTGATAAGTGGTTGATCTGTAATATATTCTCGCGCAGTTGAAAGTGGACCTTGCGTTGAGATCCAGGTTGGCCTTTTGAATTTTCAACCAGAAGTGCGTAGTCCGGTCGTCGAACAGCAGTCCATCTAGCGACGTGCCCAAAGCTGCCGGGCATGGAAGCGTGTTGCTATTCAAATCGTTCGTTCTCCTCCCGTTGGTGACCGTCCTCCCAGCGGCGCTCGGTCTCGATATTTTCTGTCAGAACCGATTTTGCGTTTTCCAGCTCCGAGGCCAATATTGGAAGCTGACTGATATCAAGTCGTTCCAGCAGACTCAGACGCCCTTCCAAAATCGCAGCGCGCGACCCGCTCCAGCTCATCGGATATAGATTGCCTACAATCGCGCGGAAGACGGCCAGTGGATCGGGAGACTCCTTCAATAGGGCAAGCGACAGCTCTGTCCATGCTGACTGTCCCGGCTCACCTGCCGGCTTAAAGGAGAGGATTGCCGCGGCTGCAATGGGGTACCGCCTGTCCCGATCTGCCTCGCACCAGGCCAACCAGATCGCATCGGGAATATCGCGCAGCAGCGCGCCTTGATGACGTTCGATCATCTTGATCAAATTGAGATTTTGTCTCAACAGGTTCGCGCCGTGGTCCAGCAATTCGTCGAGCATGTCGGTCGGATGCAGCTTCACAAGCGCCGTCAAAAGGTCGTTGTATTGCCATCCATGAACCTCGTAACGTGTATTTTTCTCGATCAAGACACGACAGAGGCGCCTTGCAACGTGCTTGCCTTCGTTACCACCCAATGTCGCCAGGGCAATTTGAGCCAGATGAAAGTCTATTTGTTGCTCGCGGCGCCCCTTCGCTTCAAAATCAAATGCTGCAAGAAGCTGTCGCCCCGTCTCAATGATCTCTGGGGCGGTCTCCTTGCCCAGGTTGCGGTCGGAAAACAGCCGCATTTGCAAAATGTCGATTGCAACAGGCATGCCCTCGGGCTTTTGCGCTATCGCCGCAACAAGCCGGCTGAAATCGGCACCTGTCAGGCCATCACAGGCGCGGCCATAGGCCCATCCTGTGTAGTAGTGTATCGGGGCCTCGCCTGCTTCCAATGACGAAAGGAGGCGCGCCAGCCCCCGGTCGTCAATGTCGATGGACAGTTGCATGATGGGCAATAATCTGGCGATCCCCGCATTGACCGCAACCTCATTCAAAAACGCATTTGCCAATTCCGCGTCTCGCATCTGAATTCCGCGCAGAAAGCCTTGAGCGAATAAGCCGTTTGGTTGCGCGGATTCTCCGAGAGCCATACAAATATCTGACCAATGACCAACAGGATCTTCGCTGGCCTCGGCGAGCCCGAGGCCCAGAGGGTAAAGTTGGCCCTCTCCGCTGAGCAATTCCGGTAGGATTTCGGCGAACGCCTGTCGATCGACCGCGAGATCGCGACCCAGTGCCTGGATCGTATCGGTTTTCAGTTCCCGACCGCTCGACAAATCGGCCTTCAGATCATCCACATGCTCGTGTTCGTTGTAATCGTACCAGCCGCCCAAGACGATACTGCGGATGTTGCCGACCAGATCTTTCGGTCTGAGCAGCACCTCCAGTTCGGACAAACGGCATCGATACTCCTCCGGCATATTCGCGTCGGCAAAAAAACGCGTTTTGCGCACCGCAAGCCAGCCCTCGCGCCAGAATCTCTTTGCGGCAATCGCTCGGGCAATCGGCTCGAGGGCGTTGGCTTGTGCCACAACGGTCCAGAGCCCTCTGAATTCGTTGGCGATTGCCGTTCGAACCAGTTCACCGATGGATCCATCCTCCAGCGCGTATTGAGCTGCAAAATCCAGGCAGCCGGCGTACCAATTGACTTCCTCGTGGCCTGTTGATGGCTGGTAACCGTAATCCCGCGATCGCGAGCCAAAATTGAATTCGTAGTGCGACGTAAAATCGAACGATTCCAACGCTGCTGCTAGCAGTTTACCTGCTATGGCTTGTTCGGGCGGTGCTGGCGATTGCATCAGAGAACGGATACAGGCCAGACGAACGTCGAGCGAAGCGTGGGTGCCAGACAGATAGAGATGAAAAAGGGACTCCAGAACCCGCAGTGGTTCCTGCCGATCATGCCGTTCATTTGGGCTGACGGCAAAGCGGACGAGTTGACGGACCGCCCTTCCAAAATAGATCTCATCGTAGGCGATTTTCCGAAGCAGAAGCACGAGATATGTATTGTTTGCGATCGCTTCAACGCTTGCCTGCGACACACTTGCTTCAATAGCCAAAAGAACGGCCTCTGGATTGACAGGCGCAATGTTTGTCAAAACTGACCGGTAAAAATCCGAAAGGGCAAAAATATCAGCGAGAGCTCCACCGGGTTCCCACCACTTTTGCACGATATCACGGGCTTCGTCGCTGTCGTGCAAATAGCCAAGCCTGCGCGAGAAGGACTGCAGCAATCTTTCCGATGTATGACGGGTGAAGCGGGTGTGGATGGTTGCGGGTGGGATTCGCTTGAGCGCAGCGGCCGCCAGGCGATTGGCGACCGCGTGTGGCAGGATCGCCCGCCAGGGACCGCGCGCCTGCGCCAAGTCCCGGTCGCGGATGTCAGCGATCCCCCTGTAGACCTCTTGCACACTTTTGCCGATCAGCGCACCGAGAAAGCTCAGCTCCGACGCGTCGGATGTATCCTCGCCCTCGAATGAGTAGACCAGCGCACAGGCTTGCGCGATCGCCAACAAGTCCGGATCATCAGGCCGACGTTGTTGAAACAAGCGATTGAACAGGTCCTCGTCTCGCAGGCCGGCGAGCGAGCCATGCGTCTTCACCGTTGCCGCCAGCGCCAAGGCAACACGTGCATTGCCTCCGGCTATATCTGCGGCAGTCCGGATATTCGGTTGGGACATGTCGGGATATCGCCTTTCCAGTAATGACCGGATCAACTCCTCCGATGCCGGTTCGAGCGAAAAGACGTCGGTTCCTTCAGGATAATCGTCGCGGATGTCATACTCGATACTGATCAGGCTCAAATGTGACGAATTCAGAATACGCTCAGACAGCAACTTATGGGTCTCAGGCGGACAATTGTCGATGATGAGGATCGCCCGCTCATTTCGGGCGGACAACATCTCGATCATGCCTGCAGGCTGTGGGGCGGGGCCGTCGGCGATGTTTGTGTAGACCGCGTGGGCGGGGTCGAGACTGCCTTCGCCGACCGCGGGGTCGAAAAGAGCTTCGGCCAGCCGTGTCTTGCCAACCCCGGACAGGCCGACCAGGCGCACGACTCCGCGCGGGCGGCGGAGAGTCTCGCGAATGAGATTTATGCCGTCTACGGCGGTCGCGCTGTTGGCTTTGCACGACGGTTGGGTTCTGATGCGGGTGGTTCCGTCCAGCAGGTATGTCAAATCCACGCCCTGAGGAGAGTTTGACCAGTTCCCAAAAGATCGCCAGCCAGACAGGGCATGGCCGACCTTCTCGCGCACCCAAACAATCATGCCGGGAAATTGTTGGACCCAGGATGCCAATCTGCTCCGATCATAGAAGTCCGTCAGCAATTGGTCTGATTGCTCCAAACCGTTCAAGGCCTCGCGCATGGCGTCCCTGCGGTTTTTCAGGGCTGAATCAGAGACCGATCCGGCCGAACTGACAATGATGTAAGCACCTGCCTTGTGGGCTAACTCGCCGATGACGGGGCGGACCCCGTCTCCAGGCTTCATCTCCTCGACAATAGCGTGTCGCGGCATGTCCGGCTTCTTGACCTGAAATCCGGTCTCGGCCCTGGGTATATAACCAGATATTTGAGCGCCATCGGTTAACTGCACGCGGACATCAAGTCCGCCGTCTTTGGCGGTCTGGCTTCCGCCCCATGTGACTGTAGATGCGGGAAAGCCACGCTGGCGGACCTCGGCCTCACACAGCTTGGCGACGAGTTCACGCAGATCCTTATCATTCAGGGCGGTAATATCGTCGCTCGTTATGTCGAAAACCATTGCGGAAATCCCGTCGGCGCACGTCTTTGCGTCGATTGTCATCTTAGCAACAATCTCAGATGTGCGCCAGCCGACACCCGTTTAACATTCACGCCTTTCACAGCGTTCGGGAGGACTGTTGACAACCGAATGCTGCTCCGCCCACGCCGCCGGCAAATCTATCCCGCTCATCAGATCCGTCACCGTGAATGTCGGCCTGATCCGCCCGTCGACGATCCCGCTGATAATCCCCGGATCGAGGAAGGCGAGCGGCAGGAGGCGGTGGATGTAGCGGTCGGTGACGTGCTCGGCCCGGGCGATTTCGGCGACGGAGGCATATGTGCCGGAGGTCAACTGTTGGCCCCAGATGACGGCGCGGGCGAGAGCTTTGACAAGGGCCTTGTCGGAGCGGGATTTGGGCGCGGTCGGTTCACCGTTGATAATGAGTGAGGTCTTTCCGCGGGCGAGAACGAAGCTGGCGGCGATGTGGATTTCTAAAACTTTGGCAGCATCTGTTAGGGACTCGTGCAGCGCAGCATCGACATCCTCGTGCTTTGCGCCACTTGGGGTAATAACGACGTTCAGATCGGCGGCCGGGCACATTCCGTCGTCGATCGCCCGGACGCCAGATGCTCGGAAATCACCGAAGGTATCGTGTCGCAAGTGGAGCGTGATCCTGTCAGCACGTACGATGATGCTGTCAAGCATGGCAAGCAGCGCCGAGCGCTTTGTCCCGCCATCGAGGCTTTGGATCTCTGCTGCACGTACGGCAGCCGCCGCGACCAATCGGGACAGGGCGTCGGGTGACATACCTGATGGCGCGAACGTGCTGACGATCTCGGTCGGCGAAGTCAGCAGTTTTTTGAGGCGGTCGATGACCAGCGTTTCCACCTCGCCGGCTGGCAGCCTGATCCGTGCACCGGTGGCAAGTTTCATCGCGGCGGGATGCTGGTAGTAGCGATAGCGCCGGTCGCCT
>Ga0208617_1000100_pt1 | contig 29607 bp, 37 predicted proteins | sample CryBogCBE06Nov07_FD_184581 | JGI IMG/M metagenome (GOLD analysis project Ga0208617, IMG submission 184581) | Freshwater microbial communities from Crystal Bog, Wisconsin, USA - CBE06Nov07 (SPAdes) (version 2) | ecosystem: Environmental > Aquatic > Freshwater > Lake | place: Crystal Bog...
TATTGCATTGGGATCACTGATCACTCCTACTAGTAAAGCGCCTAGTAGTGATGGCTGCTGTGAATCAGCCACGTCAGCTCTGTCTGTGAAAGCCGGACAGCTGGAAGCTGTTGCTCTTTAGATCAACAGTCGTTCACTTAGAAAATTTCATAGCAGGTGCGAATATATTTCATTTCATATCGAGAAAATTCCCAACCAGAACAAGCATATGATTTCCAGGGTTGATAGCCAAAGCTTGGAACATAGTGCGTTTCATATGCATAGCGTGGATGAAAAACAAACCAAGCATGATAATCTGAATCACGATCTTGATTCCTATTGCGATCATATTCAAATCTGGGCGCAGGGTGATTGCCCCATTGTTCACGATCATGTCGCTCATGCCGATCCCAATCGTGCCGTTCTTCAGCAGAAACTACCGTTGCGATTGACATAAAAGACATTGCCATTAGAAATAATAGAACTAATTTTTTCATTTGAAGTCTCCTTCTACTCAAACTATACAGTTATTTATTGAACGATCATTGAACGATCAAACAATTAATTTTGAAACACTGGAATTCTTTGCAGGAACTTCTAGTCCAGTTGTATTTGTAATATAACCATTCTTTGCTTGTTCGCTACTAAGTTGAATTGTCAAACAATGTGACTTTGAAAAAGTCAGTGTAGAGTCTTGGTCAATGCCCAACATATAATAGGGACTCATCGTGATTCCAGATTGACCAGTGTGATCATTCACAAAAACACTCAAGATCAGTGGTTTTGAAATTGTAATTGTGGTATCATCCTGCGCAATAAATTTGCCGATCAGTTCATCATTGTTGATAAGTTTAATAGAGATGATGTCGTTTGCTGCAATCGTCGTTTTCTTAATTAACATGGTTTTCCTTTTTGATATTCATCAATTATTTTCAAAAAAGATGTCAAATGCAATTATTGATTTTGAAAGAATGCTGACAGCTCATCATATCCACCAATATAGCTGGAATTTAACCAGATCTGCGGAACTGATTTGGCATTTGGCAATTTTTCCAAAAGATCTTCACGGGTGGTATATTGTTGGTTTGGTTTTAGTGGTTTTTCATTGAATCCCGGACTGATAATCATTTCCTGATAGGCAATGTTTTTTGAATCCAACAATTTTTTTGCTTGCACGCAATAGGGGCAATTGTCTTTGGAATAGATAATAGCGTTCATGTTTCTCCTTGGGTTGCTATTTTATAAATTTGGTAGAGCTGCATAATCAATTGAATCACTCATCATACCAATAAGATAAGAAGTGTTTTCCATTTCTTGCAAGGCTGGTTGGCGAGAATTCAAGTTAACATATTTGTTGAACCAGGGAATAGGATTATTTTTGGGAGCTGGTTCATTATATTTGATTCCAATATCTTTTAGTCTGGTTGCTGCGGTCCAATCAACAAAGTCTCGTAATATTTCTGTGTTTAGTCCAATTACCACACCTTTTTTAAACAAGAATGCAGCCCATTGTTTTTCTTCTTCAATCACATCAGAATATAGTTGATAGACTTCTGATTTGGCTTCTTGTGCAATAGCAACAAAATCAGGATCTTCTTTAACGACGTTATTGATTATCCAAGCAGTCCATTCAGTATGTAGTAATTCATCCTGAAGAATCAAACTAATAATGTTGCCATTTCCCGTATAAATTTGATTTTCAACCATGGCAAGTGAGGTTGCAAAGCTGACCATAAAACGCAGAGCTTCTAGCGCATAGCTAGCATGCAATGCCATCCAAATTGCTCTTTTGTGAGCTATTCGATCTACCGGCATACCAAGTTCAACTTGACAATTCAATTTATGCAAAGCGTCATAGTAGATCCCAACGTTGGCCGCCATACCAATTATTTCACTGGTGTCATGTATTTTGTTAAATTCATCTTTGGGCACATTGTAGATATTTCGGATTATGTGGCTATAGCTTTTCGAATGAATATTAGTTTCAAACATTGACCAAATTAAAACCAGCGATTCCAATTCAGGAAGTGATACGACAGGTGTAAAAATTTGAACAGGAGCTCGTCCTTGTATGCTGTCTAATGCAGTTTGCCTTAATAAATTACTTGTGAAAATATGTTTGATTGGTTCACTCGCATCCTTGTGATCAATCTTGTCTCTGGTAAGACTGATTTCTTCGGGTACCCAAAAATAACCTTTTTGAATTTCTTCAAATTTTGCAATCTTTGGATATCGGTATTCTTCAAAACGCTGTACCGTAACTGTTCCATCAAGAAACATTTTACGAGACAGGTAATTGGGATTATAACTTAAGTCATAACTTTTAGTAGTCATAGTCTTCCTTTTAAATTAGAGTTTACACGCAAGACAATCGGAATCATCGTCTTCATAATCGGCAACTGGTAATGTTTGTGCAGTTTCAATTTGATCACTTTTAATACCAATTTTATTAGTAATATTGTAGTACAGTGTCTTTATTCCCCAATAGTGAGCCATCATTAGGTTCTTAGCAATTAACGTCGCTGGAATTTTACCATTTTCAAAATATTTGGGTGAATAAAATGTGTTAGTACTTATGCTTTGATCCACATAAGCAGCTAGTACCGCAGCAGTTTTTAGATATTCAATGCAATCAGGTTGATCCCACATTAGTTGATATCGGTTTTTCAATTTTTTATATTCCGGAACTACTTGAACAAATGCACCAGCCTTGCTTTCTTTGGTTGATATGAGTGCCATGGGAAGTTCAATACCATTTGTGCTATTGATACAGACCGAACTTGATTCGACTGGGGCTATGGCTGATAAGGTAGCATTTCGAACACCATATTTTATCATTTGCTGCCGCAATGGTTCCCAATCTAAAATTGGTGTAAAATCTGTTAAATCATTAATTCCCGCATTGCGTTTTTCCCAAGGAAAAATTCCTTTCCCATAACATGTTCTCGAACTGGCTTGACAAGCACCTCGTTGTTGAGCTAATTCTACAGTTGCTTCAGTTAAAAAGTATGTTTGGTGTTCCATCCATTTTTTTACTTCAGCGAGTGCATTTTCATCACCATATTTCAAATTACGCTTAGCGTGCCAGTAGGCAAGATTAGTTACTCCAATTCCCAGGGGCTCATATAACTCATTAGCACGTTTACTTTGTATACTTAGAAAATCTTGATACCCCAATATATTGCTCAAACTTCTAACCAATAATCGGCAGGCTTTTCTCATGTCCTGAGGATTTTTAAATTCTCCCCAATTTACAGACCCCAAAGTACACAGGCTTATTATACCATTTTCATCTTCTAATCTCTGAAAAGGCTTGGATGGCAAACAGATCTCGACACAAAGGTTCGTTTGATATACAGTATCTATCTTACTATCAAACGAACCTTGATTCATTACATTATCTATATTCATCAGATAAATGCGGCCAGTATCAGTTCGTTCTTTTAACAATCCGTTTTTAATTACTTCTTCAGCACTCAATATTTTTTTACTAATTGCGGGATTCTTTTCATACTCAACATATAGCTTTTCAAATAATGCAGTGTCTTGATAAAAAGCTTCATATAAGTCTGGAACATCATATGGATCAAAAAGAGTTATATTACCACCTTCTTTGAATCTTCTCCAGAAGAAAGCATTCATAACTACACAATAATCAAATTGCCTAATACGAGTTTCTTCAGTGCCTTGGTTATTTTTTAATACTATAAAGTCTTCAAATTGCTTATGCCATATTTGTAAATTAATGGTACAACTAGCATTTCTGATACCACCCTGAGAACAAGAGCGGAGATCACCAAACCATTTTTTCAAAAATGGCAAAATACCAGTATGTGAAATTTCTCCTTTACGTATTGGTGCACCAACTGATCTAATTTTACTAATATCAAACCCAATACCAGCTCGTTTGGCTGCATATTTGGCCATCATTTCACCACTAGCAAATATACTATCAAGAGTATCATCTGTAGAAATCAAAACGCAAGACGAAAACTGTTTGGTAGTAGTTCCTAGTCCAGCCAACACAGGAGTTGCCAACGTAAACTGCCCACTGCTGGCGCAATCATAATAATCCTTAACATACTTTAATCTTTTGCTGGGTTCTTCCATATGAAAAGCTGTTGCTGCTGCGACTGCATATCGAACCTGTGGCGTTTCATAAATTTTCCCAGTTGAACGATTTTGAACCAAATACTTTTCAGCCAGTTGAGCAATGGCAGCATAGGAATAGGATTCGTCCTTATCATGATCAATAAAAAGTTCTATGGTATCCCATTCTTGCTCAGTATACCACGTCAGCAATTCAGGAGTATACATTCCTGCTTCAATGTTCTTTTTTACAATATCATATAGACGAGGCGGTTGATATTGTCCATAAACTTCTTTTCTTAACATTGATACTTTTTGTCGACCAGCCACATATTGATAATTCACATTGTTTATTTCTGGATTTTCTGATTCATCTATCAAATCCACCATGGCTTTGAGCAGCAGGCGATCAATTGTTTGTGTGCTGATTCCATCTTCTAATTGAATTTGAGCTTTGATTTCAATCATACTGGGACTTACTCCATCTATGCCTTGACAACCATAAGCAACCTGTCTTTGAATTTTGCTAATATCTAATAATACTCGTTCGCCGTTTCTTTTGGTAACATAAATTTCTCTATTAGTATTAGCTGATTTCATTTTTCCTGTTCTCTCATCTTCAATAGGTAGAATATTTACTGGAGGAAAAAATTAATTCTCCAATAAGTTTATAATTATTTTGTCAAGCTATACGGTGCTGTCTATCAGAAAATACATAGGATTGATGTAGTCTAAAATTGGCTGTTTCATTTGAAAATTCCAATATTTCCTGATATGGCAAGCAGGCCACATAACAATTATCTATTATAACTGCCAGTGATTGGAATGCGCTAGATTGATCTGATATTAATGACAAATATATGCGGTTGGTCCACACAGTATCGGTGGCATAAACCAAAGTATAGAAAATGGCTAATGCAACACTACTCTCATCATACTTGTTGGCAGCAATCATTTGCCAAGGGTCTGGCCAAGTTTCAGGCGCATCCCAATCCAATTGTCGCGCACTCATAATAGGAACAGATCGCCAAAATTCAAATGTTTGATCCAGTTGTTCTTTTTCTGGCAATTGGGAAATGGTTTTTCTAAATTGACGCCACTCAGTCTGAATTGTGGCGGGGTCTAATAAAAATCTATTCATCTCAACTTACTCTTATCATTACTGCTGAACCAGATCTGTAAAATTCTCCAATTTGAACATTTCCTGCTGCCGCAGCAGCATCATTTGTAAAAGAATTGGTCTGTGCCAAACTATTACTTATTATTTTACCAAGTTGTGTCAAACTAATTACCACATTTGATCCAACTGTAAAATCCAAGCTCGCAGTTGAATTATTATATTTCACAGTCACATTGCCTAGATTGGTAGCTCCAAACATGTTTCCTTGTGCGTCACCTGAATTAACGGCATTGAAATAAATTCTTTGATTTGCTGATAAAACAATGGCTGCTTGGTTAATGTCCAAGGTAGCACCAGTTGCATCCCATAATTTGGACCAGTTGCCAACTGGATTATATGCCACATCAGCAGTTACCAATCCAGTACTAGTAGGTCTGTCATGTATCCAATGTTTTGATAAACTTGCTGTACCAATGTTTCTATTATATGTGGTTTGATTTCCCACTACTGAAATATCGAAATTTTGATCCACAAAACTAATCGTTGAACCTGCCAATTGAACATTTGAAATTGCAGCAACTAAGTTGGCTTGCATGATCTGTGTTTTAGGCAATGCATCAACATATGTAGCATTGGTATTGGTGCTGGTTTGGGTTCCCGTAACATTCCAAACAGAAACATCACCCTGTCCAGAATGCCAAGTCCTAATGAAATTCGCGGCCGCAAAAGTTCTGCCATTTATTGTTGTATTGGCTGAAACATTAATACCACCTGCATAATCATATAATTGGCCGGTCATCGCAGCCGTATCAAGTGTTCTATTATAGGTGGCTGTTTGGCCAACTAGATTACTGACTCTAACATATTGAGTGGATATGGCTCGGTCCCAGCCTTGATCAAAATATTGACCAATGTTTTGCGTTGTATCAGTTACTTCAGAATTGATAACTGCCCTGTTTCTAGCTTGACCAAATCCGCCCAGCACTATTTGTCCAGGTCCCCAGAAGGCCGTTTGAACCACAGCATTAGCAGACAATGCTGTAACATAACGGCCTTGTGGCACAAAAACAATTTCAGCAGCTTGTTCAGCATATTGCACAGCTATAGTGTTGTCTGTTGAACCGTCACCTATTGCAGCCCAATCCTTTAAGCTAGGAATATCATGCAATTTATCTTGTTGTGTTCTAAGCTGACCACCTGTTTCAGGAGGGACATAGTTAGTAGTTACGCCAGCAGTTGATCCAGTTACGACCAGGTTAGAGATCACAACGTTGGAATTACCAATTGACGTAATATTGATGTTTTGATCAGGAAGAGTGCCAGCAATTAATTGGCCAGTTATGTTTAACGCACCAGTCGTATCACTATATTGAGTGAGCAATTCGGTGTTTCCTCCGAATCCGGGCCCGTTACCTATAAACAATTGACGCGTATCTAGACAAAAGCCCAGTTCGCCTTCATTTAAATTATTGGGAAGATCAGTTCTGAGTCCGCGACGAACTTGAACTCGTGAAATAGAAACAATAGCCATTCAATATCCTTTGTATCGGATATTTATGCTTATTTGGCCTGGTTGATCAAATGTTGGCAGCTGATGATGAAAAGAATTTGGTCTTCTTTGTTCTTAAAATTAACTTGGTCCCATTTTTTTGAAATAAAACAAAGACCACGCACACCAAACGTTTGATAAGTTGATATGTTGTTTCTAGAAAGCCAACCGTGCAATACTTGTCTGTCACCACTGGCCACAGTCAATCGACCTTTCAATTTGACCGCATGGGGATAGGCTTCTAGTGGAGGCTTCATTGCTGACGCTTTTTTTCTACTCGGACTTGAAATGCTTCACTCAATCGACGCCAACCATTTGGACTTGTCTTGACAAATTGGGCCAATTGAAGAACGGTTCTCAAACTGAAACTGCGAAAATCTGCATTGCGTTCATGTACATAATCCAGCAAGTCTTGAATCTGCCGGTCAGTCAAATCAAAACTATCGAGCAATCCATGTTTTTCTACCATGCTCTTAATTCTGCACCAAATTTCTCGTCGAGTATGTAGTGTCAGTGACAAGTAGAGGCTTCTATCCATAAGCGCCGAAAGATGCTTAGCAATTCCCGCACGATCCTTGTCAATAATCTTTTGAAAATCACAATTGGTAATGAAAATAATCTGACCTTCAAATTCAAAACTCTTGGGCAGACCCAGATCAAGTACCGAGTCCGAATGATAACTGATGATGCGAGGATTGTTACCGCTTTCTAGAGCTGCCTTCAACAGATTAACTGAGTTTGAATCATAGAGAATTTGATCACTGTCATCCAGGATGAGCACTGAATTCAATTCCTTGTTTTCAAACAGTGTCTGGTAGAGTTGATATGCTGAAACAATGCTGCCCGTTACTTTGGTATATTCCAGGCCATTTTGATGTTTTTCTTTTTCCAAGATCTTTGTAATACCAGCGCTTTTTCCTATACCAGGCGCGCCACTAACAATGAGTGATCGGACGTCTCCTTGGGCTACACTGTGAGTAATTTCTTCTAGGATCGCAAATCGATCTTCGATTCTAGCAATAATAGCTTCATCCGTTTCCAGTTCTTCAGGAGTGGCATTTGACAGGGTTGCATGATATTCAATTGATTGTTCATTGGGAATAGAAACTCGAATCACACCCATTCCAGGTATATCAAAATTACCATACCATCCTTTGGCACCCAATTTGATTGGACGCAACAGTTGACATTTGACATCTTCAATTGATTGATTTCGATATCGTCCCGATAGAATGGTAACTTCCTGCATTTATATTTTCTCCTATTGTTTGATTCTAATCGGTGAAAATTGACTTGTCAATTGCGAAAAATGTGACAAAATTGTAAATAACTTGATGAAGGAGGTTACAATGATCATATCAAACCAAACCCCAATCACTGAAATTGATATTCTCAAGATGAATGTCAACACTCTGGAACAACAGCTTCGGTCTGCTTATATGAGAATCAACGAGCTTCGCGTTGAAGTTGAATCTTATAAGCAGACCAAAAAGAAAGCTGTTCAAAAATTACCATCTGCTAGTTGAAGACAACGGAGCCCAGCAGATCTCCAAAATGAAACTACTTGGTTTCTATCGTCAAATGCCATAGTAGGATCAAATCCATCTGCTCGCATTTTTTCCAAAATTTCTGCTTTGATAATATGATCCGCTCGATAATCTCGAGCTGGCCTCATATAAAGTCGTTCATAGACGAACCCATTGTCTGACAACCAGTCTTCAGTTACCTGTCGTTGTTCTTCGCTGCGGCCAGAAGCAAACAGCATAGTAACTCCAGTCTGTCGAATTACATTATAAAGCCAGAGCACGTCTGGATAGACCGTGTCTAAATGCATGGTGTTGTTGAATGCACCCCAATTTTTGTTGCCATCTCGAACATAATGGCGTCGGTGACTGATGTTTGCTACCGTACCATCAATATCAAAGATGACGGCCGTCGGGATTCCCAGTACTGGTGTTTCAATATTTTCCATCATTTTTCTTTTCCTAAGACACTTTTTTATACAAGCATTAGGTTGATAAGTCAACAAAAAAGGGCCGTTCGGCCCTCTTTGAAGACCTATATTGGTTGATCAAATTCGGACAAACGATACTAACATGGATGCCATGAGTATCCAAAACATCGTCCAACCAACATTGTTGATCATTTCATAATGATGTTTCATTGCTATCTCCTTTCCAAAGAAATGTGCAACAAATCGCTTTGCTGCACTACCAACCTATTTATATAGAAATGCTTCTGAAAAAGCTACCACATAATCAATTTTTACAAAAAATTCATTTTTCTTGCATTAAACATTTAACGGAAGTATCAGACCTTATAAAATTGTGCTATTCGGTCCCACATTTTTTGTTCATACAATCGCCAGTCAGATCCTTCTATCACAAATTCCAAATATTGTGGTTTTGATTGTAGCGTATCTGGTTGCACACACATCATGATCACACCAGTTTCAATTTTTGTACCAAACATCTTGTTATGTGCGGTTCCATAAAATACTTCTTGTATGAAATAGTCTTCAATCCATTCTCGTTTTTTAATTTTGTTGGATTGTTTGTAGTCAATTATAGCAGGGCGACCTTTCCAAACACCTACCCCATCAGTTGTACCAGCATACAATTCACTGTAGTATAAAGCTGTTTCAATTCCCCAAAATTCTGAAACATTAGATAATCCATGTTCAATTATTTCATTGTGCATCAACCAACTGGGGATTGCCATGGGATTTGTTGGTTTCGGGTCAGGTTTTCCCAATACCCAATTTTCCAGATATTTGTGCATTCGAGTACCACGTGAACTGGATTCTTCTGAAATAGTCTGTGCTTTTTTATCACCAACACGTTTCCTCCAATTGTCTAATGACTGTTTACTGTCTAGTGGTTTAGTACTATCTAAAATAGTGGTAACAGAAGACAACAATTGTCCACATGGTGTTTGGTAAGTCCGGTGTCCATCAACTTCAACCCGAGACATGGGCAAATAATTAAATCGATTGGTAAGTGGGATCATATGCCAGTTTATTGAATTTCAAATCAAAGATGCTACTCTATTACGTTCCAATATTTGATATTCCTGATAATTGGCGATTTTTATAAATTGACTATTGGCAAATACTTGTTTCAACATAATTGGTTCAATCGTCGTTTTCACAGATTGAAAATATATTTGATTTTCTTCAGAATCATTGATAAAATAAACGCCGGGCTTTAACTCCACTTCAGACCCTGAACGACCTGATTTCAACCAAACACTGTCGGGTCCCAGGTATTGATATATGGAAATTATGCCATTGACAATACTTGGTTTTTTATTTGAATTTCGCTGTTGCATCAAGTCTGCTATCTTTTCAGCAATTGATGCTTTGCCGTCACCAAACTCTCTAATTAAGAGTAGTCCTCGAATCGTGTCTGCTTTTTCCGGTAGTGCTTTTATTTCATCAACAGTCATAGTTCGACTGTTTTTCACTAATTCAATTATTCGGGGTTTTTTTGATGCCAACAATAGTTGATCGGGTCCATAGAGACTGCTGCGCATCAGCTCACCAATTGACCTGCCAATTGAATGTGTTTCCGGTCACAGTATTAGTTACTCGGTTTATATTATATCCCAGATTAGTGAAGTAATTTATTACGGTTGCCATTTGATCTTGATAGGGAGCCGTTAAATTTACATTACTTGCAGGCATGTTTTGCCAAACATTATAATAGTCAGTAGCTGTATTCCAGGTCGTGATTAACAAATTACCTGTGCCGGGATTTGTAATATCAATGGGCGTTGGTATACCTGCGGTAGAATTTTCCAAACTAGCAGCCAGTTTAATATTGTTGGAATCTTGATAGATAGTCCAGTAAATTGTATTTGATGTTAGTGGCACTGCAATATTGCCCGTCCCTGTAACTGTGATTGGTGTGCCAGCAGGCAATTTATGATTGTTGATTGTAAATGAATTAGTTGAAGTATTAATGTTGGCATTTGAAACTGCAAATATTTGGTTGACCGTTGATGTCATAATAGTTGTGTTAGTCACTGTTGCAGAATAATAACCCAATTTAACTGAATCAAGAACTGCTTCTTCAATAGTCCTAGCTTCTGAATGAATTATTTGATCTTTGACAGCATTTGTTCTAGCTTCAGTTGCAGTAATAAAAATGGTATTCCCACTCAAGACAGACTCCTGTCTTTTTTCGCTGCTCGGTTTGCCATGTTCATCACATGTTCAACATCATCAACTTCTTTATCACGGGGTTTGTCTTCAAATTTGGTCTCTTCTTCAGGTGTAAGATAAACTGTTTCATCATCCATGTGATCAACAATAGGCAAATCCTCAAGTATATCATAGACTGTTGCAGCATCAACATCCACGTGAATATCAATCAACCCTTGTATGATATCTTGAATAGGCACAGAATTTTTGTCAGTTGCTTTATAAACAACTAGTTGATTAACAATTTCTTCTTTTACGTGATCTTCATATTCTGATTCACACAACAAGTCTCGATATCTCATTTCAATTTTGTCTTCTTCAGTGATTGGATAGTATTTTTGAAATTCTCGGGGTTAATCAATACTGATTCTCTTAATAGTTTACCGTTTAATGATACCCAATAATCACGCGCTTTTTGTGATTCAAAAAACTGGCTTTTTCGGGTCTTGTTTTCGGACCAAATCACTCCCCATGGTGTTTTGGCAGATTCTGCTACTAGATTAATATCAGACAAAACCACTTGTTTCTTATTAAGCAGTCGAACAGATTCTTGAATCAAACTGGCTAGCTTGGCTTTGATTTCTCTATTTTCTTGAACAATTTTTGCTTTCTTTTGTTCAAGTACATCAGCTTCAATTCCTTGTCCAAATCCCAACAAATCAGGCTGGTTGTTTTCATTCAATCGACGAGTATAAAGTGTTCTATGTTCTTCTAATTTTTTGTCTATTTTTTTAATAGCTTGTTGATTGAGTTTGGTGACTGTTTCAAGCCTGGAAATTCTGTTTATAGGGGCAATTGGTAATAGTGATTCATAAATCGCTTTGGCACGGCGATTTTCAGCACCTGAAGATATGCCACTGGTTCGATTGAATTCTCGTTGTGCCTGCATTTTTGCAAACAACTTGAGTGATTCAGTTAGTGTTCTACCTTCATCAGCCATGTGTGCCACGTGGTGATGCCCATCTTCATCAGTTCCCAAATGACCCCAGTCAGAATTTAGTTCCAACCACTTGTTACAATCTGCTACTGAATGAAATACTTTAGTATCAAACAGTTTACCATATGACATAAAAGTGCCTGCTTTGGGAGCAATTTTAGTTTCTCCATGTTCATGTTTGTATTTCACGTCAATTGATTTTACATCATGGTTATGTTTTCCGGCCCATTCTTTATAAGCTGCTTGTGATGTAAATTTAACTTCTCCTTTTTGTCCAGTGGGAGTCAAATATTCCACTGTAATACTTGATACAGCCTTATCCATTTCTGTATCTACTACAGATTCAGTAAGCGGTTCTTCAGATTTGGGTTTTTCTTGTCCGGCTTCAGGTTTTAGACTCCAACCACTCTCGCCCTTTTCAGACTGTGGGTGTTCTGCTTTTTTATTACGTCCCAGTGGAGAATTAGTGGGGCCAGAATCAGGTCCCATTCCGGTAAAATCATCAGCCGGCATTTTGCTCTGTTTGTGCTCTTCGCCATCAGCGCTGGGCTCATCCATTCCACCCATATCCCATTCAGGCGCTTTGGCAGAATCCAAATCAGTTGCAGCAGTTGGTACTTGTCCAGATTGTAGGCTCATAATAGCATTATCAGTTGCATCTTTTGCTGTAATTGCAGTTTGAAGCAAAGTATCCAATTGTGCTTTGACAATTTCATTAAAGCTTTGTGCGATTTCTATACCAAACTGTCGCTTCATAACATCTACTAGTGGCATGAGATCTTCAACGCCCATCTTGGCTGCTTGTTCTGCTATTTTTTGCAACCGGTCACTGATGTCCTGTGCAGCCAACAATGTTTGTGCGTTAGCAATTTCATCTGTAGGGCGATTAGCTAATCCCATTCTGCCATAACTGGCTTCTCTTAATTTTCTCATGTTGGTGGCTTTCTGATTTGATTTGAATTTTTCTCCCAATACTTGTCCTTGTACTTGCGCAGCTTGTGGAACTGGATTTGAAGTTACAGTTGTAGTTGTTGGGGCGGTATTTGGTTGTGAAGAAACCGTATTGGTAGCGGGTGCTGCATTTGCTGCTGGCACCGCAGGTTGTGCAGGTTGATTGGGAGCAGCTGGTTGGATAAGCACTTCTTCATCCAATTCACCGTCTACCCATTTCACACCCTGCATGTCACGTGGATAGGTAGATTTCAAATGCTGAATTATTTTGGCATTATCCCAGTTGGGATTAACTGAAGAGATTAACGTGGTTGATGGAAGTTGGCCTTTGGTATCTACCAAACAAATGTCTGTACGAGGTTTTCCGGTCACTTTATCTTTTAGAATCTTGCCCGTTTTTCCAGTTTTGACTTTTTGAATTTGTAGAGCAGTGCCTGTAAAATAACCCAGTATATGACTATCTGTTTTATAAACCGTTGAATTACCTTCTGTATCTTGAGTTTCCATTACGTCTTCTGGTACTTCTTGCACTATAATTTTAATGCTAAATCGTTCTTGGTCTACAAAGTCATATCGTACCTTGCCATTTCCCAAATCCTTATATCCACAAGTATCAGCATTGAATAAATTTAATGACAAGTCTCCAGTTTGAGAAGAATAATCATCTATAGCAAATTCTGCCGCATGTATATCACTTGGCGCCATGAGATCCACGTTGAAAATTTCCTTCTGATCACGATAAATTGTCACACCATAGTGAATGCCTGAAAGATCATCGCCTTCAGGAGTGACGAAGGATTCATTCACTGCTTTCTTCGGACGACGCTTGGGGGCAATTTCTTTTAAGTAAATTCTGCAGGCTTCCAGGATCAGCATAGTTGCCGCATATCGTGGGTTAGTCATATAGCTGTTGAAAGAACTGGATCCGACAATTTGCTTTTTTTCAATTTCAGTTGTTTCTTGAAGGTGTAAAATTTGATCAATAGTACGTTTGGCAAAATTGATTCGAATGCCATGTGTTTCATTCAATGTTTTTAGAATCTTTTGTAACTTGTAGTTGCCACCAGATCCAATATTATCCAAATTCATTCTCTACCTTTTTGACAAAACTTTGGCTTTCTTGTGAAAACTCAAAGAGTTTATATTGGTTATTTATGCCAATTGGAGGAATTTATTTTTCTTAGATGTTTTCAGCAATTGAACGAATGTTTTGTTTACATTCCATGGCACGCTGCATACTTGCTTGGAACCGCGCTTCATATAAATCTATTTTTTCAAATAAATTCTTCTTTTCTGCTGTGCGAGATTTTCTTTTATAACTCAATGCATCGATTTTGTGATTTGCATAACTGTTGTCATATTCAAATAATCGACTTATTTTTGGATTATTGACAAATGAACCTGAATTCAACAGCTTGACCACTGCCAGAGCAGTTTCATAAAGCGTTACTTGTTCCGCAATAATATCACCACTTCTAATATGGTAGATATTATAATATTGTTTGCCAGCAACTCTGTTGGGATCTTCACATCTATCAATTTGATATTGCCCAACCTTCACGCCCGCTGAATTAACGCTAGTAGTGATAGCAGTTTGTATTTCAGTATTCCTCACTGATTCTGTTACCAAATTGTCAGTCACATCATCAGCTATGCTGTTTAACTTTGATAACAAATCAGTCATTGCTGAGATATCACGTTTGGATGGACCACGCTCAAGAACAATGGGTTCTTGAGCTTCTGACAAATTTGTTGACATGCCTGGTAAAGGAGCAGGTGGTGGATCACCATTTAAAATTGCTTTCAAACGAGCCATTTCATAAACTTCTTGCGGAGTTACAGTCATTAATCTCTCCTGACGTCTTCTAGGCCATTATAAGTAAAAACCAGTTGGTCTGCAATTTTAAATCGGTTGAATACACCTTTGACAACCAAGTTGCGAGCTATTTCCTGTTGCCGTTCATTTAATTCACGCTTTTTCACAGGTTCAGGACTGGACTTTACCTGTTCTACCAACAAAAGCTCTTCATTGCTCACAACAACCAACATGTTGCCTTCTATTTCAATAAATTTCATTAGGGTGCGATCTTTGTTTTAAGCCATTCTGCTTCTTGTTTGGTAAGCCGCAATGTGACGTTGCCATTCTTATTATATGTTTGATCAGCATCCTCCATTGAATTATTCAATTTATGAAAAACATCTTGTTGCAATTGATCCAATTCTTCAGTGACAATTTCCTTGGGTTCAACACCAGCCAATTGCATCATGCGATTGATAGGAGACAGGGATGTCATTCCCATTACCATTTCATCCAATTTAGTTAAATCTGATTTGGCTACCATTTTGAGTTTTCCTTCAAATAAAATTCCTACTGTTTGACGTGGACCTTCAGGAATTTTTACTTTCACTTCAGTATTTTGATAGATTACAGTTTCACGCTCTTCAAAAATACGATCAGAATTTTCCAAATTTCGCAATTCAGCTTGAGAGAAATGACGCTTGGCTCTACGGCTCCAACGATCTTGACGACTGTCATAGAGTCCTTCTGTTTCATTTAGATCAGTTTGAGTAAATTTTTTCATTGGTCGCATTCAGATTCTCCTAGGTTAGTGGGGTCAACAGGAAACATGGGTTTAATATCCTGAAATGAATTAGTCGTTAATTCAACTGGTTGTTTCATTTTTTTCAAAACACCATTCTTTCTCACAAAAACAATTTTTTCATAAGTTATTTTAGTTAATTCAGGATCCAAAATCATAATTCATATCCTGTATTAGTACGATCTTCCTTTATATTTTTCATTTTCAACTTTACCCTATTCACCAAATCTTTGACAACCGGAAAACCTTTAACAAATTCATATATTTCTATCAAATCTTTCTGTGTAATTTCTCCAGATTTAATTTTCTGTAATACAATGTCAAGTTCGGACATAAATCGTTTCTTAAAGTCAGCCAATAATATTTCTCGAATTTGATACCAATCATTTGTAGTTATTTTTTTATTTTTAACTCGTTCATATAATTCAATTACTAAATCTGCAAATGTTAATTTTTTTCTATTGATCAGCATATCATGGGCACGTTTGATTTCTTGCTCAGCTGAATTAGAAGGGGCAACAGCTTCATTTATTCTATCAGCCTTATCAGCAAGAAACATTAATGTTTTACTCAGAGAGGCACTTATACATACACTGACCGCAACTAATATAGTAGCCCCTACAATAATAGTCACAGTGAATTGCACAATGCCAAGCAGTACTGAAAATATAACGCTGAGTACTGCAAGTATTATCCAAGAAGCAAACGCCACCGTACCAAATAATATGGTAATTGCAGATAATGATTTTAACAAATTTTCTCGATTTTTTACCTTAGCAAGTAAATCATCTATTCGTACACCAACCGTTGGGTTTTTACCTTCTAATAAATCTATATATTTTCTAATTTCTTGACTGCTCATTTAAGTTAACCTTTAAAAATGCATCACTATTTATATAATTTGGTTCGTTCAATAAAAAAGGCACTGTTGCCAGTGCCTTCTTCATTTAATTTTTTAAAAAATTAAAGGGTGTTGCTCAACAGTGCAATTGTATTGGTATTTGCTGAACTCTTGGTTTCAAATACCAATGTTTGAAGTACAGTTGAAGCCAAGTCTACAACAGCAGTGCCTTGAAGGGCATCAAGTAACTGATATCCACCGGCGTTGGTGTTGTCTGTTGAAGTAGTAGCTTGTACCAACCATGGGTTCAAACGGTCAGTTGCAAATTTCACTGTATATACTGTTGAGCTTGAATTGTAAGCTGAACCAAATGCGGTTGCATAGCTATAACCAGTGTATGAAGCAGCAGATGGGTTAGCAACTGTAGCTGAAGATACGCTCATTGCAACCAATGATGCACGTTGAGCAAACGTTTGAACTAGTGTGTTCAGGTTAGCTTGCTTGTTGAATGCATCTTGATATGCTGATTGTGTACCATATGTTTGGGCTGTACCAGAACCATCAGTAATGGTGATTGAAACCCAACCAGAAGCAGGAACATAGAGATCCGCAACTGGAGTTGTAACATTGGTTTGTGCTACTGGAACGATAGTAGCTACACTGTAGTAAGAAATATTACCGGTAATAAATTCTCCGGCTTTGGCATTGCCATTGACACGATCTGTCATTTTGCTCTCCTAAAATTAAAATTGCAAAGATTGTTGTTTGCAATGTTATTTATGCAAAAGCTCTAGTTTGAGTTATTTGCCGCGTTTTTTTCGCATCTTCTTTTCAGCTTGCTTAATATATCCAAACAAATTAGGGGTTCTGCTGATGGTTTGTCGACCAAATGGGGACGCAACTGAAGCAATTGCGCCAGCGCCAGTTGCTCCAGAACTTGCATCTTCCGAAAGTGAAGCTGGTTCTTTTGATAGATTCAAATAATCCAGTATCTGATCTGCTTTATCTAGACTTATCAATTGATCATGATCCTGTGTATTATAGGGGTGAGAATCCCAAGCAACTGGATCAATTATTTTCGCAATTGCGTGTCGATTTTCTTCTTGTTCAGGAGGCACTTCATCAACCAGCAAGTCTTCGGGTTGACTTTTTTCTGGTGGAACATCAGCTTTCAATTCTGCATCAATTGATTCCAGTGATTCCATTATACGTTTTATTTCAGAAACTTGAGTAGACATTGTGTTCTCCTTGTTCCGTTATTTATCAGGTTCGCAGTTTTCATATAAATAGTCTATAAAACCGAGGAATTTTTCTACGATGAATAGTATCATTGATGAACTTAATCGATCAGTACCCGCAAAAAATAAACATGTGGTTATTGAAAATCGAGCAAAACATGTTATTGCAAGTGTTCAGAATCTAGTAGAATTAATCCGTGACTATTATACCCTTGAAGAATCTGAAGAATTAATTAAACGGTTGCAAAAAAGCATATTGACTGGAGATGATCGCAAATTTACCAGAAAAATAAATGAGATGAAAACCACATCAAAAAGTCGAAACAATGACCAATAAATCTGATCGACTAATCCATTTATTAGAAACGCAACAATTGGATGAAATTTCCATCCCAATGCCTGCCGGTATTCAAAACCTTATCAACAAAGCAGTTGATGCTCGTGCAAGATATAATCGAGATGCAGCAGCCAAAGTATATTCAACAACTGAAAAAGCCAAATTTTTAAATCAAGTACAATCATATTATAGAGCCATTGTTGCTGCCATGGAACAACACATAGGACCCAATCGGTCTGGATTAACATTCCAAACAGTTACCTACAAATTTTTATATGATCAACTACGATATCATATTGAATACAATGGTGTGAAGTTGGATGATCGCATATTACTCAGAGTATTAAAAAATCCCATTGAATCAAAACTAGCTGCAATTGACCATTTTACTCCCATCACACTGGCCATCTTAAAATCCAACCGTGTAATTGCACAAGATCCGCAATTTCAAAGATTTAAACGCAATCCCAAACAAATTGATGCTGCTATAGCAGATTTGATTGAAGCACTAATAACATTATCATGTGTTGAAATCAAAGCAGTTGCTGATCATGAAGGACTTGAAATAACAGATACAGTAAATCTCAATAATATTACATATGAAAAAGAATCAGAAGGCAATTGGTATGAAAAACAGACCGGCAACTTTGTTACTGATCCTCGATTGATTGCTATCTTAAACAAAGCACATGGATTAAAAACAACTAATTTTGCAACTCACACTGTGAATTATGAAGGTGTCAATTATACCAAAGATCCAAACACTGGTATTTGGTCTGGCGGCCCGCAAAATAATCCTGTTGAAAAATCACAAACTCAACTGATTAGCATTTTAGATGATTTACTTGCTCATAAGAATGACAAGTCTGCAACAACTTCAGTCAATGATAATTCACCAAAATAATTTTGTTTGACAGAAATCTATCTACCAGTTATTGTTTTTTCAGGAGTGACTTAGATGAGATTTGATCAATTAGTGTTAAAAAATGCGCGTGTTCGCATTTCGCATCCCGAAGACCTAATTTTTGATGCTGGACTAGCAGGCGCTGCCGCAGCATTAAATATCCTTAAAACTACTGCCGACACTCCTGATCAAATTTCCATTAAATTTGACGGATCTCCTGCTTTAATTTTTGGACGCGATGAACGCGGATTTTCTGCAATCGACAAGATTGAATTTAATAAGCTGCAATATGAATTGCCTAGATCAGGTTCCGAACTTGCTGATCGATTATTCAAACGAGTTCCAGACCAACCTGGGCGCGCAGACTATGCTGCTGCTATTGGAGAAGTGTGGCGATATCTAGAACGCCTAGTTCCTGAATCATTCCTAGGATTTTTACAAGGAGATCTCATGTGGGCGGGAAAAGTTCCTGTGATAAACGGCAACTTTCAATTCAGTCCCAACAAAATTGTTTATAAAGTACCCGTAAATTCTGAGCTTGGGCAACAAATTGCCAACAGTCAAGTGGGTATCGCGATCCACAGCTATTATGAAAATCGACAACAACACCAATCAACGGCTGTTGACGTAAATGATTTGAGACTCAATAGAGTACCAGGTTTGGTAATATTAGATCCCACCATTTCAATTAATCAACCACTCACGTGGCCAATTGATTTGGAAAACCGGTTAAGGAATTTATTGACTGTTCATCAAGACCAACTAGTTGAATTTTTTGATCCGGTTGAATTGAAAAAACATCAGATAAGTGACATGGCCGGCTATATGAAACGCTATGTTAATTTGTTGGCTAGAAATGGCAAACCAGCATTATTTGCACATATTCAAAATTTTGAAAGCTGGATCATTTCAGACAATCTAAAAATCACTCGTCGAAAAGCAGCCAACCTATATGCTTACTTTGCTCAACACAAACAGACTGTGGCCGCAATTTGGCAAATCGTTGATTTAATTGTTCGAATCAAATATAATTTGAAAGATCAGCTTGATCGAATCACAGATTCGCATATACATGCAGAATTGCATAGTAAGCCAGAACAAGAAGGCTTTGTTTCCGATACAAAATATGGAAAAATTAAATTGGTTGATCGATCTCAATTTATGCGAGAAATCTAACAATCATCTGACTTCACTAGTGTTATAGTCCGTCGTTTGAGTCGTTTATTGGAAATTTCTGTTAAATTTATCATGGGTCCTCCCATTATGGCACATTCTTTTCTAGCAAATACACGTAAATAGGGTTTGAATTGCTGAAAGCGATGCTTTAAAAACAAATTAATGGGTATTGATCGATTGGATTCATACCACCAATCTTCTCCACATGACAGGAATTCCAATTTTTGTTCTTCTGAATAATTGGGCGTAAGAACATACATACTTATGAAACTGTTATCGGCATTTTGAATTATACCCACATAGACATTTTTCAAATATGAAATCATTGTGAGGAATGGAAATTTTTCTAAAAATTCAGAAGTTTCGGTCATTGAAATCTTTAAGTAAAGTGAACGTTGTATTTATACAGATAAATAAAAGCAAAAGAAAGTTTTTGGATGTCCACAGTTTTTTTATTTCAAACCAGTGATTTGATTCAATTAACTTGGGAAATAGACACAGTTAGGAACATAAATCTGCCAATGATACAGTATAACACAAAGATCTATAAAGGTGTAACAAACAGTTTGGATTTCCAAGTCAAGAACAATGATCGCAAAGCTATTAACTTGGCTGGATTGACATTGACTGTTAGAATTAACAATGTGGAAACCAGCGACGTTCTTCTAACAAAAGCCGCTCAATTAACTGATGAACCAAATGGTAGGGCTCAACTAATATTAACACCAGCTGAAATTTCTGAATGGCCAGCAGGCTTTTATACCTATAACGTGGAAACAACTGACACAAATGGCATAAGTCGATTTCTATGTGTTGATTTAAATCGATCAATAACTGGCAATTTTGAATTGATCGATACAATTGGCAACATCCTTGTTCCAGCAACCACAATATTAGGCAACCAATTTACGCCACTGCCAATTGGCAGCTATAGTTCAATTTGGACCAGTACTGCTTTTCCTGGTAATGCACAACTGGGATTGTTAAATGGCATGCATACCTGCGTGGTTTATCAAACTAATTGGACAGGCAAGTTTTGGATTCAAACCAGTTTAAACAATGACCCACCTCGTGATTATGAATGGAGTAACTCTACAATTGGCACAAATGGTGAAGACTATTATTTGTTTACCAATTCAACTCCCAGTATTTGTTATTTCAATATCGTTATATCATGTAATTGGATCCGTTTTCAATTCCTACCTGACAGTTTAAACCAGGGAACATTTGACCAAGTCAGCTATAAATGTTGATTGAATAGATCAACATTTAGTATCATTTGGCATGGAATGCTTGACTCAAAACTTAATACTTCAACATTTGCCGCCACATCGACAAAATAACCGAGGTTGGCGAATTTTTAATGCAGTTTGTTGCCATCATCGCGGGCATAATCCTGACAGTCGAAACCGCGGAAATTTACTTTGTGAAGGCAACCTAACCACCTACAACTGTTACAATTGTAATTTCAGTATAGTATGTGATGAAATCAACTTGACTATGAAAGCACAATCACTACTGCAATGGTTGGGTGTTCCTGAAGATGAAATCTCACTTTTAAAACTACAACTCTACAAAAATAGAATCGAAGGTGTTGAACGAGTCAAACCTCAGGTTTCAGAACCCGCCATTTCATATGCTGAACAAACAGTGCCTGAAGATGCCAAATTAATCAGCCATTGGCTGAACCAGTCTGTTATTCCAGATGATTTGCTGGTAGTATTGGACAACATGTTGAATGCACGTGGTGCGTCTGTGACCACAGCATATGATTATTATTGGACACCGTCTACAAAATGGAATTTGAACCAACGCGTCATAATACCATTTTTCCACCAACAAAAAATAGTTGGTTGGACTGCTCGTTGGTGTTGGGGACCAGTTCCAACTGGTGTTCCACGTTATAGAAACAGTGATATCCCACGCAACTATATTTTCAATTTAGACAATTTGGCAAAACAACGAAAGTTTTGTCTAATACATGAGGGTCCGTTTGATGCAATTGCCACAGAAGGGGTTGCTGTACTTGGTAGTAAATTGAGTTCAGAACAAATATTTGAATTGGAAAAAGCTGGTGCTGAAAAAATTGTTGTTCCTGACCGACAAAGAAAAAACCAAAACTTAATTGATCAAGCACTGGCATTGGATTGGGCAGTCAGTTTTCCTGATTGGGAAAACGACGTGAAGGATGCCAGCGATGCGGCCAAAAAATATGGCAGATTATATACACTTAGAAGCATAATATCCAGTAAAACTAATAACAAACTGGAAATTGGCATCAAAAGGCAAATGTTTACTCAATAATGGCAAAGCAAATCGAAACAAGTGTCTCAGAATTTTCTGAAGACAAACAAAAATTACTTATTGATGTGCTTCTTAGTAGTGAAGATATCTATGCTAGGTGTCAGAATATTTTGAGTGACAAGTATTTTGTCAATAAATTTCGACCTGCGATTAGATATATTAAGAAGTACACAAATGAATACCGAGTCCTTCCTAAAATACAACAGGTAAATGCTGAAACTGGTTTGAATTTTGAATTAATCGAAAACATTACTCTACAACACCAGGATTCATTCTTAGATGAAATTGAAGAATTTTGTAAGAACAGAGCCATCGCAGATGCAGTATTGGCTAGCACCAGTCTAATTGAAAAGGGAAATTATGGCGAAGTTGAACGCCTGGTGCGTGAAGCAATTCTCGTAAGCATCAAAAGTGATTTGGGAACCAACTATTTTGAAAACCCCAAAGATCGACTCAATGCAATCAAAAACAGAAATGGACAAGTATCAACCGGTTTAAAATCAATTGATGAGAAATTATATGGTTTGAATCGAGGAGAAATAACAATATTTGCTGGTGCTTCAGGTATGGGTAAATCAGTATTTCTGCAAAACTTCGCAATTAATATGTTTCAACAGGGTATGAACGTAGTTTATATCAGTCTTGAGTTGAGCGAAGGACTAACTGCCATGCGTATCGATAGCATGTTGACTGGATATTCATTAAAAGAAGTTTTTAAGAAGATTGATGATATTGAATTAAAAGTTATACAGGTGGGTCGGAAAAGTGGCAGTTTACACATCAAGCAAATGACACAGGGTACCAGAACAAATGATATCAAAGCATATTTGAAAAATTATGAGATACAGACGCAACAGCGCCCGGATGTTCTCATAGTAGACTATTTGGATTTGCTATTCCCCAATGATAAAAAAATTGATGTTAGCAATTTGAATATCAAAGACAAGTTTGTCACTGAAGAGCTTCGTGGACTTGGTGTTGAACGTAATATGGTATTGGTGTCCGCTTCACAATTAAACCGGAGCGCCGTAAATGAGCAAGAACATGACCATTCAATGATTGCAGGTGGTATTAGTAAAATTCAAGCAGCAGATAACGTTATGAGCATATATGCCAGTGATGCGATGAAAGAGCGTGGACAATATTTAATACAATTCTTAAAAACTAGAAGCAGTGGCGGTGTTGGTAGTAAAGTGTATCTAGGATTTGATCCCAATACACTTAGAATTTTTGATATTGATCCTGCTGAATCACAAGCTATTAGAGAAGGTACTCAATCAACAGCGGACATGTTCAATAGTCTACGTCGACAAAATAATCGAGTAGCAGAAAAAACAGAAGAAGCAACACCTGTTGAAACCAAAGTTCGAGACTTGAGCCAAATAAAGAATTTGATTCGTAGATAAGTCATAAAAAAAGCTGCCGAAGCAGCTTTTTTCTATATTGCATTTTTAGTTTTCCGACCCCGTTTTTTACCAACATTTTTTACAGACCCATCTGCATTTAATTCATATGTGTCAATAAATCGATCAGGTGTCATGCCATCAATTTGAACGACTGAATTCCAATTAATATCTATAATAGCATCTGTCTTCAAATTCCGGCTTTTGAACCAATAATTATTGGCTTTGATTTGAATTGATTGAATATGAAAGTCGTCTGTTTTTGTAAATGGTCCGGTTTCCGTGTTGACCATATACCTTGCTGTAATTATTGTATCTGCTTTGAATGCATTTTTTACTAAAAGTGATTCTACTACATGAGCCATTGATTATTTTCCTTCTTGAAACTCAAACTCCAATTTTTTATTCTGTTCAGTAATTGTAACTCGTCCTCCTGATTTTAACCGACCCCACAAAATTTCTTTAGATAGTGGTGTTTTAATATAAGTTTGTATGACTTTTGGCATTGGACGAGCGCCCATTGAGGGATCAAACCCGCGTTCAATCAACCAAGCTCTGGCCGAATCATCAACTGAAATTTCAACTGATTTTCCTTTACTCAGTTGATTCAATTGACCAATGAATTTATCAAGTATACGTTCCATGTTGACTTTTGTCAAGGCCTTGAATTCAACTTGCGCATCAAGTCGGTTTCTAAATTCTGGTGTAAAGAATCGGTTGACTGCATCAGAACCTTTGTCTGAATTGTCTGATTCACCAAATCCAATTCGCATTTTTGCAACTTCTTGTGCACCGAGGTTGGTTGTATAAATCAAATAACAATTTCTAAAAGATACTGTTTCTCCATCTGAACTGGTAATAACACCATAATCCATGGCTTGTAGAAAAATATTACTGATATCAGGATGTGCTTTTTCAATCTCATCAATTAGCACTACTGCATGAGGATGTTTTTGCAATTGATTGATTAATAATCCGGATCCTGCCGCACCATCTGAATACCCAACATATCCTGGGGGACTACCAATTAGTCTTGATACTGCATGCTTTTCCTGATACTCACTCATATCGAATCGAACCAATTCAATGCCTAATTGAGCAGCAAGTTCTTGTGCCAGGGCTGTCTTACCTGTTCCAGTTGGTCCGGTAAACAAAAATGCGCCCAGTGTTTTTTCTGATTCCCTGAGACCACTTCTAGCAATCAATACCGCATCAACCAATTGATTAACTGCCACGTCCTGTCCAAAAATTTTGGATTTTATTTGATCTTTTAATGTTTTTAGTTGTTCTACTGGATCTGTTACTTTAGCGATTTTAATTTTTGCAACACGTTCAATTTCTTCTTCAATCAGTGTCCTGTCAATTTGTCGTGCTCGCTTACTTTTAGGCAGCAATTTCTGCTTGGCTCCGATTGAATCAATAATATCAATTGCCTTGTCCGGTAAGAAACGATCAATAATATATCGGCTGCTTAATTCAACCGCTGCGACCAATGCATCAGACGTATATTTTACCGAATGGAATTGTTCATAGTGTTTTGCTATGCCTTTCAAAATAGCAATAGCATCAGCTTGACTGGGTTCCAGTACATCTATTTTTTGAAAACGACGTACCAATGCACGATCTTTTGCAAAATGTCGTTTGTATTCTTCTTGTGTGGTACTACCAATTGTTTTGATTTCACCACGTCCCAAGGCTGGTTTTAAGATGTTGGCTGCATCCATGGCGCCACCAGATGTACCAACAGCACCCGCTCCCATGATCATGTGAATTTCATCGATGAATAAAATTAAAGAGGGATCTGCTGCAAAAATTCCAATAATTTGTTTGAGTCGTTCTTCAAAATCACCACGGAACTTGGTTCCAGCTAACATGCTGGATAAATCCAAACTGTAGATAGTATGGTTTTTTAAACAATTCGGTACTTGGTCTCTAACAATTTTTGCTGCTAACCCTTCAACTATCACAGTTTTACCAACGCCTGGATCACCAGCCATGATCACATTGTTTTTATTCTTTCGAGTCAATATTTGGCAAATGGCTTCTATTTCAGTTTCTCGACCAATAACAGTATCAATTTTATTGGATTTTGCACGTTCATTTAAATTGACGCACCATTGATTCAAAACGTCTCGTGGTGATTGCCGATTCTTCACACTGCCGGGGTTTGACAAATAATTAAACAACTGCTGTATATCAGGTCCAAATTCTTCAATAAAATAGCTGGCATGGCTTTCTTCAATACCATATAAAGCAACAAACATGTCAATGTCTGTGGGGTCAGATTTGCCATTTATCATGGCCTGTGCTTTGGCTTTTTTTAATACATTTGCAACACTGGGTGTATGTCGAGGATTATAGGGTTCTGAAGTTGACATAATCACATGATTATTGGTATTGTCCAAATAATGTAGTGTGTATTCAATTAGTGAGTCAAAATCACCATCTGTCAGTTCAATCATTTTTTGAATTGCTTCACTTTCAAGCAGTGAAGCCAAAACATGTTCCAGTGTCACCAGTTCATGGTAGCGTTGGCTAGCCAATTGATAACTTCTGATTAATATTTCCTGGATGGTCTTATTCATTTGAATTCTCTTTTCATCATTCTTTTGATAGCTAATTCTGATTTAAGTTTGGATACACGATCCACCATGCAAATTCCTTGTAGATGGTCAAACTCATGTAGAAATACTCTGCTCAGCATTTCAGACAATCGCGCTTGGCGAGATTCACCCAATCGATCCAACCATTTGGCTTCAATCCAATGCGGGCGGGTGATTTCCAATTCCATTTTGGGAAAACTCAAACATCCTTCTGCATATACACTGGATTCTTCACTTAAACTAACAATTTCCGGATTGATGAATACAATATAATTGGTGTCATCAGGATTTCCCGCAATAAAAAATGACTTGTTTATTCCCACTTGTGGTGCTGCTAGACCCACTCCTCCCATCATTCTCATTAATTGATGCATTTCATCAAACGTAGATTGCAATGCAGTAATTTCAGTAGTTTCTACTGGAATGGTTGGTTCGGTTAGGATGAGATCCCAGGGTTTAACTAATTCCAGTGTCATGCATAGTTCCTGTTTATGTTCATTGTTGATAGCAGTTGTTTGGCAAGTTCTCGCTGTTCTTCAGTTAGATGTTTGACATTGGCAATTTTAATTATCACTATCAAATCACCCATCAGTGTTTCATTGTGTCTGATAGGCATGCCTTTACCACGTACTTTTAAGTGATCATTGGCGTTAATCCCTGCTGGAATTTTTAAATTAATTGTGGTTTTATCTAAACAGGTGAGTGTTACTTCATCTCCTACCAAAGCTTGAATTGAATTGATGGTTATTTCTTTAAACAGGATTGATTTTTCGCGATGATAACCCTGCATATCACTAATGACAATTCTTACATATAGATCACCCGGAGGCAAGTTTGTATGTGTTGAATCACCATGTCCGGCGTATCTTATTTGTTCTCCAGATTCAATACCAGCTGGAACCCGGACTGTTAGCTTAGTAGTTTGCCCAGAGGGCCTATCAAATGATATATCCACAGATTTACCTGTCAATGCATCTGACAAACTGATGTTTAATGTAAACACCAGGTCTTGATTTTTGGGCGGTGGGGGTTTAAAACCAAAGAAGCTATCAAATTGATTTCCAAATGCTCCACTTCCCATAAATTCTCGAAGAATATCTTCGGGTGTCACATGTGATTGGAATCCACCACCAAAGCTGGAAAAGCCGCCTCCAGCTCCGCCATACTTTAGCTGTTGATCATATTGTGCTTTTTTCTGAGGATCACCTAATATATCATAAGCGTCTGCGACAGCTTTGAATTTGTCTTCAGTGCCTTTGTTGACATCTGGGTGATATTTTTTTGCCAACTTTCGATAGCTGGATTTGATTTCTTCTGCGGTGGCTGTTTCAGAAAGCCCCAGTGTTTGATAGTGATTTGTCATGCTTTAAATATTGTGAAACTAGTTCAAAAAGTCAAGATCTTTTATATTCATAGCCATAATTTTCACGCATAAAGTCAACTACTTTAGATGTAGGATTTTTTATTTCATTTATCAAACTGCTATCTTGTGCAACTGCATAAAGTTGAACATCTTCAATAGGATCAGGCATGTACATGATCGAATAGGGATTTTGTTTGATAGCTGCCCATTGTAACATTGGCAATTGATTTTTTATAAACCGGATAGCCTTGCCTTGTTGTTTGACCGCAAATAATTGAACAATCAAGCTTGGATTTACAATGTATTTTAAATTATAGGGATCTTCAATTAATGCAGTAATGACTACTTTTTCGCTAGGATTTTTCAACCGCCGTATTCTAGTACTCCAATCTCCTCCGTCTCGTATCCATTCAATTTGCTGTTCTTCACTCCAGGTATTGGGATCTTTTGCATCATAAGATTCGTTTAATGGCTTTTCAAATTTTTTCAAATATTCTAGCCTATCTCGACTCAAAACATCTCTATATTTTTTCAATAGTGAAATATCAATTGATTCTATAGGTTTAATTGAATTGATTGCGAGAGGATTTTCTATGCATGCGGCAGCTTGAATCATAGGTAGCGGATCATATAAATGTCGGATTGAATTTCCGTCTGCCTGTACAGAAGCTAATTGAACTGATAAATTAGGCTCGTCGATATAATGTAAGGCCCATTCACTTTTTCTCACAGCAATTAATTGAACTTCTATTGCAGGATCATCAATATATTGGATAGAAGTGGGAATTGATTCAACAGCAGCAATTTGAACATTTAAACTTGGCCGAGTAATATGTTCAATCATATTACCATTGCGTGTCACACGACGTATTTGTTCCAATTCACTCAAATGGTCTAAAGATCTCATCAACTATTTATTGAATCAATATTGAAAAACAATTGTCAAATAAAACAAACTATATTGACAACAATTGGAGACACTTTTTAATGGAACTAACTCAAGCACAAGTAGATTTTCTAAGAACTACTCGACTACATTTTGCCATACCATGTTATGGTGGACAAGTTTTTGAGCCATGTATGCTAAGTATGCTAAAATTTATGGCAACCGCAAATAGACTGGGGATGAATTTTACATTGGATACCATTTCCAACGAATCACTGGTACCACGTGCTAGAAATAGTTTGCAGGCCAAGTTCCTACAATTTGGAAGTGACCAAACACCACCTATGCTAAGCACACACCTTATGTTTGTAGATTCTGATATCAGTTTTGAACCCGAAGAAGTCATAAAACTAGCACTTGCCAACAAAGATATTATTGGTGGACTCTATCCCAAGAAATCATTGCCTATCAGCTATGTTGTTAACAAAGTTCCCAATGCTCGTTCAGAAGGTAATCTAGTTCAAGTTCGCAATTTGGGTACAGGGTTTATGATGGTCAAACGATCTGTGATTGAAGCAATGATCAAGCGCTATCCAGAAACATTTTATCAAGATGCTATTGGACTTGATCCCAAATATGATCCATTTAAATTCGCACTGTTTGATACACTGATTGATCTCGACAGCAAGGAATATTTGTCAGAAGATTATACGTTCTGCAAACGCTGGACTGATATGGGCGGCGATATTTGGGCTGACTTGTCTATCAATCTAACTCACAATGGTTTCTATTCATTCCGGGGTGATCCCACACTGTTGATGTCTGGTTTGACTGAATCATAAAAACCAGTTGACATTGAACCCGATACTGTTATTAACATGTAAGAATGAAAAATAGTTATATCTAGTAATAAAAAGTTGAATTTTTATTTGATATTAACAAAGAAAGAATTTATAAATGAATTATAGTTGTTTTAAATAAAGTGATTGATCGAATCAATGGAAGAAAGAGATCAGTCAACAAACCCTTTATCAACAAACAATTATATTTTGAAAATAAAAATTCGTGATTGAAATAGCGAGTTCTATATCAAGAAAGCAAGTAATTGCTTTTATAGTTTTAG
>Ga0208617_1000107_pt1 | contig 28151 bp, 21 predicted proteins | sample CryBogCBE06Nov07_FD_184581 | JGI IMG/M metagenome (GOLD analysis project Ga0208617, IMG submission 184581) | Freshwater microbial communities from Crystal Bog, Wisconsin, USA - CBE06Nov07 (SPAdes) (version 2) | ecosystem: Environmental > Aquatic > Freshwater > Lake | place: Crystal Bog...
CGTGAAGGGAGGGAGATGCGAGCAGTGCGAGGGGGACGGGATGATCCGGATCGAGATGCACTTCCTGGCCGATGTCTTCGTGGAGTGCGAACTCTGCCGCGGGCGGCGCTTTAACCGTGAGACGCTCGAGATCTCCTACAAGGGAAAGAATATCGCCGATGTGCTCGAACTCACGATCGATGAGGCCGCCGGATTCTTCCGATCCATCCCGGCCATCCATGGCAAGCTCGAGGTCCTTCAAGAAGTGGGTCTCGGTTATCTGAAGCTTGGCCAATCAGCCACAACACTCTCCGGAGGAGAGGCCCAGAGGTTGAAACTGGCATCCGAACTCTCCAAGAAAGCGACCGGTCGGACACTCTACCTGCTGGACGAACCGACGACGGGCCTTCATTTTGCTGATATTCAGAAACTGCTGGAAGTGCTCCTGAGGTTGCGCGACGGCGGAAATACCCTCATCGTCATCGAACACAATCTCGAAGTTATCAAATGCGCGGACTGGATCATCGACATGGGCCCCGAAGGGGGCGAGCAGGGGGGCAGCCTAGTGGTCTGCGGAACACCCGACGAGGTGGCAGAGCATGCCGGCAGTCATACGGGATCCTGGTTGCGACGTGTCTTGCAGCGGTAGGTTTTTCTTATCAGGGGCTGGTTGCCCAAGAAAGCGCTACCAACGCCCCCGGTGATCTGGCCAAAACGGCTGCCCTTGAGCATCTCCCGCAGGTTTCGGCCGCCCTGCTGCGCACCCAAATTCAGCAGGAACAGGATCCGGTCAAGAAGACTGACTTTACGCGGCGGCTGGCCGCCCTTCTTGTCTCCGGTGGCCGGTTTGATGAAGCCTTGCTCCTGATCACTCCCTTGGATGCCACGAATGACCCGACACTGGCCTATTGGGAGGGAATTGCCCTTCTCGGCAAAGGGGATCCCAAGGCGGCCAAGGATCTCTTTGCCAAGCTGATTGATGCCAAGGCTCACGTTCCCGGCGTCTCCGACGATACTCTTTCGCTCTGTCTGGCCAGAGCTCTCCGTGGAAGCAATGATCCAGGCGGGGCGCTTGCGGTGCTCGAAAAAATCCCTGCTTATTCACCACTCGCGGAGGATCTGCTCTTGGAGAAAGGGGCCGATTTGATGGCTCTTGGAAAAAACGAAGAGGCATTGAAAGCGATCTCCGGATCGGGGATCCGAAGCGACGAGGGCAAGGCATCAGCCACCTACCTCAAGGCTCTTGAGGCGTGGCGATCGGGTAAGACCGCGGAGGCAAAAAAACTCTTCTCATCGATTCCTCCGGCCTCTGCCTGGATCGTCTCGGCGTCGACCCTCGGTGAGGCACTCTGCCTTGCCTCGACGACAAATTCCGCGGCGACGCTCAAGGGGATAGAACTCTTGGAAAAAAGACTCGATACAGTCGATCAAGCGCCTCTACAGGAGGAGCAGTTCTGCTTGCTCGATCAGCTCTATGCAAAGGCAGGCACTCCCGATACTGCTACCTTGAAAAAATGGTCAAGTGATGCCACCAAGCCTACCCGGGCAAAGTTTGCCTCCTATTACCAAGCTAAGGGAGAGTTGAGGCTGGGTCACCCCGAAGCGGCTGAATCCCTCCTAGTAAGTTTGATCAACAATTATCCTGCGGACCCCCTGAGCGACAGGGCAACGATTCTTTTGGTCTCTTCAAAGCTGCAACATGGTATGAACGCAGAGGCTCTAGGTCTGGCTACCGATAGGGCATCCGCCTCACCAGAGATCCGTGCTCGACTTGCCTACCTCAGAGGGCTTGCTGCCTCATCAGTAGGAAAGACGGAGGAGGCCAAGGGGGCCTTCTCTCAGGCATCAACTTTGGATCCTTCGCTTGCCAATGATGCGCTCTTCAATCAGGCACTCATTATTGCAAAGACGGGGAGAGGATCGCTTGACCTCTCACAAGCCGCTCGTGAATTGGTTCAGAGCCAATCCGGCGTTCCCTCCGAAGAGATGCAGCTTCAGATTGCACTGGATCTGGCACGGAGAGGCGAGGCTTCAGGATTACCGATGGTTCTCCTCGTTGCCGAGAAAGCAACGGATCCCACGATCAAGTCCCGTGCCCGACTCGCCGCCTCCGAGCTGAATATGAAATCAGGGCAGGGTGATGCTGCGATCAGTGACCTGGCCAAGGCCGTTCACGAAAACTCCTCGGAACCGGAGAGAGAGGAGTATCTGAATGTCTTTCTCAAAGATACCGGACGCAAGGCCGACGGGGCTGCCGTGATCGTTGCTGCCCGTGCATTTTTGCAGTTGCATCCCGAATCTCGCTTTGTTCCTGAAGTCCGATTGAAGCTCGCTGAGACACTGCTCTCCTCCGGTGACGTGCAGGGGGCAAGGGTGGAGTTCGAGCAACTAGCGGCTGCCGATGCGGGAACCGATCTCGGGCGTCATGCTCTCTTTCTTGCGGCGCAGTCCGCTGCACGTTCGATGGACCCGGCGTCGATCGATGATTCCCTGATGCTGCTGGAGCGTGTTGCCAAGACAGGGGGCAATGATCGCATGGTCTGGCAGGCCCGCCTTCAGGAGGGGGCGCTGAAAAATGCACAGAATCTTCCCCTTGAGGCGCTCGCCATCTACGACAAGATACTCTCCTCAACAAATTCCGAGAGCACCGGAAGCTCTGGCAGCACCAATGCCCCTGCGGGTCCGGATGCCGAACTGATCGCGGCAGCCCTGATGGCCAAGGGAGACACCCTGCATCAGCTTGGGATCAAGGATTCCCTCAAAGAACGTGAGGCTCTGAAGAGCTGGCAGGAGCTTGCCGCCAATTCCTCGATTTCACTTCGTTGGCGAAATCAGGCTCTTTGTAAGAGCGCCCTGATTTTGGAGAATCTCGGGGAGGGTGACGCGGCACTAGCGACCTATTATCAGACCTTTAAGAATCCCCGATCAGGTGAACCTGAACAGCTTTGGCATGACAAGGCTGCCTTCGAGGCGGCCCGTCTTCTCGAAAGCCGCAAGCAATGGAATGATGCAGTCGCCCTCTATGGTCAGATCGTCGCTGAAGGTGGTCCGAGGTCGGAGGAGGCAAAGGCAAGACTTTCCAAACTGAGGTTGGAAAACTTTCTCTGGGAAAACTGAGTGATTGTGGCAAAATCGGCCACTTCATGAGCTCACACATCAAACTCTTCAGCCCCGGACCCGTTGAGGTTTCGGAAAAAACTTTCCAGGCCTTCCGCAAGCCGATGATCGGTCATCGCGGTAACGACTTCAAAAAACTTTACGCTTCCGTTCAGCCTGGTCTCCAGCAGCTCTTCAAGACCACGCGCCCTGTTTATATTTCTACTTCCTCTGCCTGGGGAATCATGGAGGGTGCGCTTCGCAACCTCGTTAAAGGAAAGGTCCTGAACTGCATGACTGGAGCCTTCTCCGACAAGTGGAATGATGTCGCCAAGCGCTGTGGTTACGAGGCCGAGAAGCTTCAGGTCGAGTGGGGGAATCCGATCACTCCTGAGCTTCTGCGTGAGCGTCTTTCCAAGGGTGACATCGATGTCGTGACCCTCATTCACAACGAGACATCGACTGGGTGCATGAATCCAATCAAGGAGCTCACCGACGTGCTCAAGGAATTCCCCGAAGTCCTGCTCATCGTTGACACCGTCTCCTCCTTCTCCGTGCTGCCGGTTCCGATGGACGAGCTTGGCATCGATGTCATGCTCACCGGTAGTCAGAAGGCCCTCGCACTGCCTCCTGGAATGGCTCTCTTCTCCGTATCCGAGAAGGCAATGAAGCGTGCCTCCGAGATCAAGGGTCGCGGATACTACTTCGACTTTGTTGAGTTCCAGAAGAACCACGAAGGGGACATGACGCCGAGCACGCCAGTTATTTCGCATATTTTTGCTCTTCAATCGAAGCTTGAGGATATCGCCACCGAGGGACTTGAGAATCGCTACGCCCGCCACAAGGCAACCAACGCACTCGTCCACGATTGGGTGAAGGCACGTGGATGGGAGTTTTTCGCTCCTGAGGGGTACCGCTCCGTTTCGCTGACCTGCGTTAAGAATAACAAGGGAGTGGATGTAGCAGCCTGGATCGGTCGCCTCAAGGCGAAACACGCCTGCATCATCGATGGCGGATACGGAAAGATCAAAGGCGAGACCTTCCGCATCTCGAACATGGGTGACGAAACCGTTGAGACGATCTCTCAACTGCTCACCTGGCTGGACGACACCGCCGAATAAGGCTTGTGATTGTTGCGCCGCGCCGCGTTGCTGTTCGCTTGCCGTAGCTTTACTACGGCCTTCGTTCACGACGCCTCGTGCGGTATTAAAACTTCCTGATGCCTGGCTGAATACCTAGAGCCTAAACCCCTAATTCTCATGTCCCGTTACAAAGATACCGTTCGCCTTCCCAAGACCGACTTTCCCATGAAGGCTGGTTTGGCTCAGCGTGAACCGGAGCTTTTGGCTAAATGGCAGAAGGAGGGGCTTTATGAGGCTATCCAGAAGGCTCGCGAGGGAGCGCCGAAGTATGTTCTTCATGATGGTCCACCTTTTGCAAATGGGGATGTCCATATGGGCACTGCCCTGAACAAGGTTCTCAAGGATCTGGTCGTCAAATCGAAGACGATGGCAGGATTTCAGGCTCCGTTCATTCCAGGATGGGATTGCCATGGTCTGCCAATCGAGTTCCGTGTGGTGAAGTCCTCTGCGGGACTGACTCCTCTTCAGGTGCGTCAGAAATCCGAGGAGTATGCCCGGAAGTTCATCGATATTCAGCGAACCCAGTTCCGCAGACTTGGTGTCTTTGGAGACTGGGAGCATCCCTATCTGACACTTGATCCCTCCTATGAGGCGGCAATTATTCGATCCTTCGGACGCATCGTTGAGAAGGGTCTTGTTTATCGCAGCATGAAGCCGGTCCTCTGGAGCACAGGCGCCCAGACTGCGTTGGCCGAGGCTGAGGTTGAGTATCTGGAGAAAACATCGCCAGCGATCTTCGTGAAGTTCGCGGTGGACCAGCACGAGGCTACTTCTGCAGGATTACCGAATGACAAGCCTTTGAGTGTCGTGATCTGGACAACGACTCCCTGGACCTTGCCTGCAAATCTCGCGATCGCTGTCCATGACGACTTTGACTACATCTTGCTTGAAAATACCACGGAGCGTTTGATCGTGGCTGCGGGTCTTGCCGATAAGTTTAAGGAGTCTACGGGACTGGAACTTTCCCAATGCAGCAATGCTCGCAAAGGAGCGACCCTCCAGGGGATCAAGGCACGCCATCCCTTTCTCGACCGGACTTCGTCGATTCATACGGCTGAGTTCGTGACGCTCGAAACTGGAAGCGGATGTGTTCATATCGCTCCCGGCCACGGAGATGACGATTACCAACTTGGACGAAAGGTCGGTCTCGATCTGCTTTCACCCGTGGATGACTACGGCAAGTTCACCGAGGAATGCGGTGTTCCCTCGCTCGTTGGGAAGAATGTTTTTGAGGGTAACGAGGAGGTCATCCGGATCCTTACAGAAAAGGGTGCTCTTCTAGGTCGACAAGATTACCAGCACAGCTATCCCCATTGCTGGCGTTCCAAGACTCCGATTCTCTTCCGTGCCGTCGAGCAGTTCTTCATTCGGATTGATGCCCTGCGCGAGACCGCGCTGAGGGAAATCGATGCCACGAACTGGATCCCTCATTGGGGTCGCAATCGTATCCGCGGCACCGTTGAGTCCCGTCCTGACTGGTGTATTTCCCGTCAGCGGACCTGGGGTGTTCCCCTTCCTGTCTTCTATACGCCTGAGGGTGAGCCGATCTTGGATCCTTCAGTCATCGAGAAGGTCTCCGAGGTGGTTGCTGAGAAGGGATCGAATGCATGGTTTGCTCTTGATGATGCCGAGTGGTGCCGCCTGACAGGAGCACCTGAGGGTTCGGTTCGCCGCCATGATACTCTTGACGTCTGGATCGATAGTGGAGTGAGTCACGAGGCTGTGTTGCGTGGTCGTTCTGAACTCCAATTTCCCGCCGATCTCTATCTCGAAGCCACTGACCAGCACCGTGGTTGGTTCCAGTCCTCGTTGATGACCTCGGTGGCCTTGAATGAGAAGGCACCATACAAAACCGTCCTGACGCATGGTTTTGTCGTGGATGTCGATACGCGGCAGAAGATCTCGAAATCGAATCAAGGGCAGGGGGGATACCAGAAGCCGACAGAGGCTGATCACTTCGTGAAGACTTACGGGGCGGATATCGTCCGTCTCTGGGCAAGCAGCGTCCAGTTCACCGACGATGTTCCTTTCTCCGAGGAGATCTTCGCGCGTTTGACCGACTCCTACCGCAGGATTCGCAATACCCTACGTATCCTTCTCGCAAATCTCGCCGACTATGATGCCTCGGCTCCCGCTGCGGTGCCGACAGCAATCGACCGCTGGATCCTTGCTCGTCTCCAGGAAACCGTGAACACCTGTCTCAAAGCTTACGAGGAACTTGCTTTCCAGAAAGCCTATCAGGCGATCACCCAGTTTTGTGCCGTAGAACTGAGCAGCATCTATGTCGATGTCACCAAGGACCGCCTCTACTGCGATTCTGGGGACTCCTCCCGCCGTCGAGCCACGCAGGCCGTGATGGCCAAGGTTTTTGGAGACCTGGTGCGTCTGCTTGCACCGATTCTCGCCTTCACGGCCGAGGAGGCATGGGGTCATTTCCGTGCCGAAGGATCCGTCCATCTGGAACTCTTACCCGAGGAATTAAATCCCGATCAGGAAATCCTGGCTCTCTTTGAAGCTCTTCAGTCGCTTCGTGCGGACGTAGCACAGGCATTGGAGAAAGCCCAGCGCGATGGATTGATCGGAAAGCCTCTTGAAGCCACGGTCACTGTCACCACGGATGATCCGTTGATTCTAAAAGTCGTGGAGAGTGGAGGCATTCCCGAGATCGAGGAGTTCCTGATTCTCAGCCATCTCTCCATTAGCAAGGGAGTAAAGGGTATTGTGATCGGCAAGAGTGACTCCGCGAAGTGCGAGCGCTGCTGGCGTCATCGTGAGGAAGTCGGTTCGCATGAGGAACATCCAACTCTCTGCGGACGTTGTGTTGATGCGGTCGGATCCTCAGCATCTGTTTCTTGATGAAGCGTTTAGCCCCTTGGGGAGTGATCCTGATCCTATCCCTGCTGGATCAATTGACGAAGATTTTAGTTCTCCACTTCATCCCATTTCAGGAATCCATTCCGATGATTCCCGGATTCTTTTCTCTCACCCATGTCTATAATACGGGTGCAGCCTTCGGCATGCTTCATGATAGCAATCTGTTTTTTATCGTCCTTGCGAGCGTTGCTTTCGCAGTACTTGTCGTGATGAAAAAGCATTTTCAGGGTGGGATGATGCAGGCCGGTTGGATTCTTCTCCTCGCTGGGATTGTTGGAAATGTCACCGACCGACTGCGTCTCGGTCATGTGGTTGACTTCCTGGATTTTCAATTTGGCTCCTACCACTGGCCTTCCTTCAATGTTGCTGATTCCTGCATCTGCGTTGCTGCAGGTTTGTTTCTCTTGAGCAGCTTCCAAAGCCCGACTAAACCAAAAGAATCATGAGCCCCTCTCTTCCTGTTAGCCCCTACGAAACCTGCCGCGGACTCGTCTATTTTCCTCGTATGATCGACAAGATCCGCAAGCATGCAGCTGGTCAACTTGGTGCTGATTATGTGCCTAATCTTGGCAAGGGATTCGATGTCCGTTGCTGCTCCCTTCTAGGGATTGATTATGCTGCGCTTGCCGCTGCGGTCGGTTCTTCCATGACGGATGAACAAGCCTGGGAGTGGGTTTCTAAGAATGGAAAGGCTCCAACCGAGGAGCAGATTGAGGTTTGGAATGGATTCATGACCCGCCGTGGTTGGAAGGATGACATCGTCGATATCCTTGAACGTCGCAAGAAAGAGAGCGGTTTCGAAAAGCGCTCCGAGATCCAGACGATGTTCGACTACATCGACGCCGACGAAGGACGTCCTGTCAGGTCCTGATTTTCCTTAGGAAGAAGGGAGGGGCTTCTTCTCCCCTCAATCGCAGAGGGTCCTTAGGACTCCAAATATCTAAGAATTACTTCTTCCTAAAGTAACCAAGGATCTTTTTCTGATCTCCTCCCGAGGCCCAGACGATCCGGAGGAAGTCAGCAGGATGGATATCGTGTTGTTTCAGGAAGCGGCGATCTCCTCCACAGCAGTACATGATCTCGTGGCAGAGTCCTCCCTCCAGGAAGCATTGTGCCTTTCGAATGATACGGGGTAGCCAGGGAATCCCCTCCAGTTCCTCAGGCTTGGGGGGAAGGGAGTCAGCCTCCGTGACGACGGTGCTGGTGATTCCGTGCTGAAAATAGAGGAAGTAATCGCGACGAGCCGCCGCCATGAGGAGAACGGTGTTCCAGTCGGGTTCACCAGCTCCATTCATATCCTCTGCATAGTCATAGAGATTGATCGGACGCAGGCCGATCGACGCAAGGAAGGAGATCTCTTCTGCTGAGAAGTAGGAATCCAGCTCGCGGTTTCCCTCTTTGTAAAGGGTGACAGCCTTGTCGTAGATTTCGCGAAGGTTTTGTGTCCAGAGATAGGAACTCATGTTGTTGGGTGGTTGATTGTTTCTGGATTATTCGAGGGTGGCACCAATTTTCACGGTGACCTGCCAGTGAGTCACTTTGCCCTCTTCAAGATGGGCACGAGTCTCAACAACCTCAAGCCACCGAAGGTTTTTCTCGGTAAGCGAGGCCTTGGCGACCGCATTCTGGACGGCATCCTCAATGCTGAGGGTGGAGGAACCGACGAGTTCGATTTTTTTGTAGGTATGGTTGCTCATGAAGAAAATATCACGCTGTTTACGCTTGCTGTCGATGGTTGATCAATTGAAGTGTTCCGTGACTCTGGGAAGAATCTTTTCAGCATTACCGGCGTTAAGGGCGTCATGGGAGGAGTCATCCAGTCCCTTGTATTGATCAAGCATACCGGTAAAGAAGGAGACACCGCTAGCCGGGACAAAAGGCCAGTCACTTCCGAAAAGAATACGATCTGGTTTGGCAAATGCGGTCAGGCTGGGGAGTGAAGCGGGACTGCTGGAGAGAGCCGTATCAAAGTAGAAACTACCGAAGTCTGAGAGAATCTCGTGCAGTGGTCTTCCTGTCTGAAAGTTCACAGAACCGGCCATCCGGTAGGCCGCGTACGGGACGAATCCCCCTGCATGAGCCAGAATGATCTTGAGATCCGGAAAGCGCTGCATGAAACGATTGGCCACAAGGCGGTAGGCGGCGCGGGATGTATCAAGGAGAAAGTCTGTTGCGTAGGGGGGGACATCGGGAATTGCAGGTCCTTCAAGCTCCGAGGGATGAATAAAAACAACGGCCTTTCTGCGGTTCAGTTCCTCAAAGAGCGGTTCATCGCCGGGATCTCCCACATACCTGCCACAGGTATTCGCCATCAAGATGACACCTGAGGCGCCCAAGTGATCCAGTGCATGGCATGCCTCTTTAATTGATCCATCCACATCCGGCATCGGCAGTGTGGCAAAGAAGCCGAATCGGTTAGGGTTTTCCGACAAGAGTTTTGCTCCCTCCTTGTTCACCATGCGGGCCGCAGCGCATGCATCGGGGAATGTTGAAGGATCGGTACTCAGACAGACACCCGGTGTTGAAATCGAGACGATCGCGGTTTCAATTCCTTCATGATCCATGACTTCCAAGGCCAACTCGGGACTCCATTCCGGGAATCCACCTTTTCTACCGCTACCTTCGACTAATCCCTTTGAGGAAAGCCACTTCAGGTAGCAGGTCGGTAAAAAATGATGGTGAATATCGATGCGACTAGGGTTCATGGCATTCAAGGAGGCTAGGCGCGTTAAGAACGAGGATTCCTCTTGGCCACAATGCGTACCAACAGCTGGGTCAGCAGCGTATCCTCTGATCCATGTCCGCTCAGAAGCTTCTGATTGGTATCGCGGCAAGCGAGGAAGGCAGAGACCAGGTGATCCCGGTCAAAGCGAGCTGCATTCACGGCAGCGAGTCCAATGCCGTAGGCATTGAGTGTTCCATCCTTTTTCTTGGGAAGATGTGATGTTTCCTCCGAGCGGAGTCGTTTGAGATCGGAGGCGAAGAACTGTGGCTGGGCGGGGGGGCGCATCTTGTGACGATCCATCAGATCCTTTGCGATCAGAAGATTGCGCACCGTAGGCACGATGGCGGCAAGCAGAATGCCGACCGTGTTTTCTCCCTGGCGGCGAAGTTGGGCCAGCGTGTCGAGGCAGAGCGGAAGATTGCGTTTATTGATTGCATCGCTCAGGTCGAAGATTCCACCGGCACGGGTGAGGGGAACCAGGTCTCGGACAAGTTGCTCCGAGATGACCTCGCCCTCTCCGGCGGCAGTGGTGAGTTTTGCAAGTTCCGCATCGAGTTGGCCGGTGTTGGTGCCGACTCGGGTGGTCAGCACCACAGCGGCCTGATCCTCCATCCTGACCCCCCGATCGCGGCAGCGATCAATGACCCAGTCGATCAGATCATGCTCTGTGGCACCGAAGCCAAAGTCGGGCTTATCGCAGAGCGTTGTCGAGGCAATGGCAGAGAGAGTTTTGTAGAATGATTTCCGCTTGTCCGGTTCGGGGGCACTGATGAGCAGGGTGATACCCTCCGGAAGTCCCTCTTCCAGCACCTTGAGAAGTTTTTCAAGAGCATCCTGCACCGCCTCGGAGCGTCCCTGCACGGTATCCTTCAAGAAAGTAACGCCTTTCATCCAAACAAGTTTTCCGCCGAAGAAAGGAAGTGTCAGGACGGCTTGGAGAGTCTGATGCACCATCTCAATCGAGCAGTCGACCGTATCAGCCGGAGCCTCGATAACCTCCAAGCCGAATTCCCCGCCATCAGTCGGGGCCAGTTTTGCAGCAAGTCCCTGAGCCGTTCGACGGACCTCTGCCTCATCACTTCCAGTCACGAAGTGCAGGTTCGGATTCTTGGCAGCGGCTGGGGCTTTGCGGGTGGCCATCAGGGAAAAGGATGAAGGAGGAATTTAGAATTATGAAGGATGAAGGGGGGATAATTAGCGTTTCCACCCTTTCTTTGATTTGGTGGATTTACCCGCTTTTGCCTTGGGGCGATTGTTCATGGAGGAGGTTACGGCGCCTCCACCTTTAAGTTCCATAATCTGATCGCGAAGGAGGGCGGCGCGTTCGTACTCGAGTTTCTTGGAGGCCTCCTTCATCTCCCCCTCTAACTCCCTGATCAGCGTGGCGACATCAAGCGGTTGCTCCTGCACACGGGCCGACTCGTCATCCTCACCTTCGAGAATGACGCGGAGACTCTCTTGCACGGGGCGCATCACGCTATGAGGAGTGATGCCGTGTTGACGGTTATGCTCCATCTGGCGGCGGCGGCGATCCTCGGTGACATCGAGCAGGTCGCGAATGCTGCCTGTGATCTTGTCGGCGAAGAGAACGACCTCACCATTGACATGTCGGGCGGCACGACCAGCCGTCTGAATCAGCGAGGTGCGGCTTCTCAGGAATCCCTCCTTATCGGCATCCAGCACGCAAACGAGACTCACCTCGGGAAGATCAAGCCCCTCACGGAGCAGATTGATACCAATCAGAATGTCGAATTCCCCAGCCCTTAATGAACGGAGGATTTCCACCCGCTCGATGGTATCGATGTCGCTGTGCAGATAACGAACCTTGAGTCCCACATCCTTGAGGTAGTCGGTGAGATCTTCGGCCGTGCGCTTGGTGAGGGTTGTGATAAGTACCCGTTCACCGATTTCTACACGGCATCGGCAGAGCTCGATCGTCTCATCGATCTGCCCCTTGAGTGGGCGGATCATGATGCGTGGGTCGAGCAGACCTGTGGGTCGGATGATTTGCTCCACGATCAGCTGAGAGCCGGGCGTTGAGGCGTCGAGTTCCTCGCCCGCTGCATTGGGCTTGATCAGCGAGAGTGGAAGGGGATCGGATTGAAGTGTTGCGAGGTCAACAAAGCCGGTGTTTCCCACCACGCTGTTGCGCAGTTCGAGTGGAGCCGGAGTTGCACTGATGTAGAGTCCCTGCCCGGTCATCTGCATGAACTCACCGAAATTCAGCGGACGGTTGTCGAGTGCGCTTGGCAGGCGGAATCCATATTCGACTAGGGTCATCTTACGGGCCCGGTCTCCGGCATACATTCCTCCAACCTGCGGCAGCGTTGCATGGGATTCATCCACGATCAGGAGGGTATCCTCCGGTAGGAAGTCCATCAGCGTGTAGGGACGGACGCCGGGATCGCGCCCAGTGAGATGGCGCGAATAATTCTCAATGCCGTTGCAGTAACCCATCTCCTGCATCATCTCGAGGTCGTACTCTGTACGCATTTTCAGTCTCTGTGCCTCGAGGTACTTGCCATTCTCTTCGAACCAGGCCACCCGCTCCACCATTTCGGTACGGATATTCCTCATGGCAGCCTGCATTTTGTCTTTGGGGGTGACGAACTGCTTGGCTGGAAAAAGCGTAAGATGGGTCAGGTCTCCCCTGGATCGTCCGGTAAGAGGATCGAAGAGAGCCATCCTGTCGATCTCGTCGCCGAAGAATTCGATGCGTACTGCCTCCTCGTCATTCTGCGCGGGGAAGATCTCAACGACGTCGCCGCGGACTCGGAACTTTCCACGGGCGAACTCGATCTCATTCCGCTCATAGAGCATCTCGACGATACGCTTAAGCACCTCCTCTCGGGTGATCCTATCTCCCTTTTTCAGGGTCATTACCATCTGCATGAAATCCTCCGGCGATGCCAATCCGTAGATGCAGGAGACGCTCGCAACCACAATGACATCTCGGCGTGTCAGAAGGGAACTGGTCGTGGAGAGGCGTAACCGCTCAATCTCCTCATTGATTGAACTGTCCTTCTCGATGTAGGTGTCCGAACGAGGGATATAGGCCTCGGGCTGATAATAGTCGAAGTAGCTGACGAAGTACTCGACCGCGTTGTTCGGGAAGAACTGCTTGAACTCCGAGTAGAGTTGCGCCGCCAGCGTCTTGTTATGCGACATGATCAGCGTTGGCCGATCGAGATTCTGGATAATGTTCGCCGCAGTGAAGGTCTTTCCTGAGCCGGTAACTCCCAGGAGCGTCTGATGACGGTTCCCCATTCGAATCGAACGAGTCAGCTTCTCGATCGCCTGACCCTGATCCCCTTGGGGCTTGTAGTCGGAGCGAAGGTCAAAAGGCATCGGGAAAGGAAAAAGTTAAAATGAAAAATGAAGAATGGAGCAAACTATCAAGTATCCACTCAAAGCATTGCCGGCGCAATAAGTGCCTCTCTTGCAATCATGCTTTCATTTCCTGAGTTCCATAATAAACGCGTCCCTATTCTCGATTCGATTCTGGCGATCCGGCCAAGGCTGTTATAGAATAAAATTTCATGAACAAGCGCCTGCTCGATCCTGCTCTTTTACCAATTCTTGAAAAAGTCGAGGCAGGTCAACGGCTCAGCAAAGAGGAAGGAGTATCCCTCTATGCTTCCCATGATTTGAACGGACTTGGCTATCTGGCCAATATCATTCGTGAGCGGAAGAACGGTAACGTGGCTACCTATGTTTTCAACCGCTACGTCAACTACTCCAACATCTGCATCCTGAACTGCCAGTTCTGCGCCTTCAGCGCCAAGAAAAGGGATGATCATGCCTTTGAAATAGCGATCACCGATGTCGCTGCCAAAACCAAGGAGGCGTGGGAAAACGGTGCTACCGAGATCCACATGGTCGGTGGCCTGCACCCGACACTGCCAGCCTCATGGTACCTTGATCTGCTTCAGGCGATGCGGGACGCAGCTCCTGGCATTCATTTGAAGGCTTTTACTGCAATAGAGATTCGCCACCTCTCGGACCGTGTCTTTAAGAAGCCTCTTCAAGAGACCTTGGAGATCCTGTGCGATGCAGGGCTAAATGCCCTCACTGGGGGAGGTGCCGAGATCTTTGATCAACAGGTCAGGGATACCATCTGCCGTGGCAAGGAGACAGGCGAGGAGTGGCTGGAGGTTCACCGCACTTGGCATAAGATGGGCCAACGAAGCACCGCCACGATGCTTTACGGCCATGTGGAGACTGCTGAGCACCGGATCAATCATCTTCTTCAACTGCGAGGCCTTCAGGATGAGACTCAGGGCTTTACGGCCTTCATCCCGTTTGCTTTTGTGCCTGAGACCACAGAGCTTGCCCATATCCGTCCCGCCTGTTCCACGGACGAACTGAAGAATCTGGCCATCTCGCGCCTTATGCTCGATAACTTCGACCATATCACCGGCTACTGGATCAGCCTTGGCCTCCCATTGGCTTCCATCGCACTGAACTACGGGGTGGATGATCTCCATGGGACCATTCAGGAGGAGAAGATCTTCCACATGGCCGGCGCCAAGACCCCGCAGCAGCAGACCATCGCCGCCATGGAGAAGGCAATCCGGGAGGCGGGGAGGGAACCGATGCAAAGGGACACCTTCTATCGCAGGATCGAGTCGACCTCTTCCAGGAAGGCAACTGTTTCCGAAGTTCTCCCCGCGTGAACGATACCATCCCGAGGATTGGTTGCGTTCCTTACCTGAATGCCCGTCCCTTGGTGGAGGGAATTACCTATCCAATCAGAGAGCTTGTTCCTGCAAAGTTAGGTGATGCTTTTCAGGCTGGAGAGTTTGATGTCGCACTTCTCTCATCCATAGATGTTATTATGAATCTGCATTCCTATGCCGTGGATGGGATCTCGATCTCTTCTCAGGGTGATGTCTACAGCGTGGTGCTGGCTTATCAAGGGGATCTGAGGGGCATAAAAAAGGTGGTTCTTGACCCAGCCTCCCACACCTCGAATGCCCTCCTTAAAATCGTTCTTGAGGAATTTCATGGCATTCGTCCTGAATATGTCCATTTTTTAGAGGAGGTTTCCTCAGATCTCTCCTTGCAAATTCCAACTCTTCTGATTGGGGATCGAGCCATTGAATCGAGAAAAAGGACATCCTTATCAAATATTCACTTCCTTGATCTTGGTGGGGAATGGTTTCGGCATACAGGACTTCCTTTTGTCTTTGCTTTATGGTCACTTAGAGATTCTTTTACTAAAAAAAAGGAAATATCTGATCTGCTCCGAAGTGCTAAGCTCGCCGGTTTAGCTAAGCGTAACGAAATCGCCACAAGGGATCAAAATCCTGAGTTTGCCCTGCATTACCTCACTGAGTCGATCCGGTATGATCTTGGAGTTCATGAAAAAGCCGGACTGGCTCTATTTTCAGAGTTCTTAATAAAGCATAAGCTTTCATTAAATAATCAAGAAATAAAGTTTTTCTAATTGCATTATTAAATTTCATAAAAGATTAGATTGCGAATAATCTAAATAAAATCTCATTGAAGTGTGATCATTCTTTCATCATGAAAGTATCCGATAAATCTTTCCTGCGAAGGCTTGGTATCCGTGAGGCGATCGGCCTAAGTCTAGCGGGTATGGGGCCGACCTTGGGGATGAACCTGAATCCTCAGGAGCCCTCTCGTCATGTCGGTCAATTGATACCGCTGGTTTTTTTATTAAGTATGATTCTCGTGGTGCTGGTGGCTTGGTGTTTTGCACGCCTCTCCAAGCTGCATCCCAATGCAGGCTCCGCCTTCGGATTCGTTTCGGCAGTTATGGGACCGCGAGCAGGACTTCTTGCCGGTTGGGCCATGCTCGGAGCCTATCTTTTCTTCGGAATGCTAGGCGTTTCAGCATTCGGCCTCTTTCGCGGCGATCTGGCAGCGAAATTCGATCCCGCACATCACCCCTCGATCTTTGTTTTCACACTGACAGGGGCACTATTTGTCGGAGTGCTCGCAGTGACCGCCGCGCGGCGCGCCGCCATTATTCTCGTTATCTGGGAGGGGATGTCGGTTATTGCGATGATCATTCTTTCGGCGGTCGTGATTTGGAGAGTACTTCATGGAATGGTTCCGGCAGGATTTGGCGGTGATCCCTCGATCTGCGGCCTGTTCATCCCTTCATCGGGCATTTCCCCCGCTGCTTTCGCCCTGGCCATTTCTTTCGGTTTCTTGTCGTTTGCAGGCTTCGAGGAGGTGGCCACCATGGCCGAGGAGGTCAAGCAACCGACCTTCACGATCCCAAGAGTACTCCTGGGGACTATGATTGGTGGAGGGCTCGTCTTCGTCCTTGTGACAAGTGCCGAAGTGCTTGGATATGGGGCCAGTCCCGCTGGCATGGCGCTTTTTGCCAAATCTGACTCTCTGCTCGGTGATCTGGGTAGAATCTATTTTGGGGGATGGTGCGGAGATCTCATGGATATTTTTGCAACGTTCTCCGCATTGGGGGCAGGACTTGCTTCAGTGATGGGGGCCTCTCGAATCCTCTTTGCCATCTTCCGGGAGTTCTCTCCCACAAGTCGCGTTGCCCGCCTTTCAGGCCAGGGATCATCACCGCTGATCGCCTCTCTATGCGTCGTCGCGGTTGTTGTCGTGGGCTACCTCGTGATGAGACTTCTCTTTCATGGCACGGGATCGGATCCCTTTTTCTGGGCCTCCACACTGGGGGTGCTGGCTTTGTTAATAGCCTACCTTTTGGTAGTGATCAGTGCTGGGATCTCCCTTCTTCGGAATTCGAGTGCAGAGTCCCGTTGGAAGATCCTTATCCCCACAACGGCTGCATTGGCTATTGGTTACACGCTATTTGTGAATGTCTACCCAATGCAGAATGGGGCTTACGGCGTGATTCCTTGGATTGTGCTGGGGTGGTGCCTGCTACCGGTGATCTGGATGATAAGTTCCCCCACTCGGCGTTTGCTCTGATTTAGACTTTACGTGGATCTTAGACCGCACTCGCTTTGAAAAAATCAAGAATCCTCCAATCACAATGTTACCGATAACGGTGTAAATATTGGATCAAACAAAGCATCTGGAATCATCTACAAGTCAGTCACAATATCTTTATAAGTACGGAGGTAGACTTCATCCTTTACCCCTGTTTTTATTTTCAAATCCTATGAATAAACTCATCCCTCTCGCTGCCACTATTGCTCTTCTTGTCGGGTGCGCCGCACCTCCTCCGGTCCGTATTGCCAGTTCCATTCTTAGCCGCACTGTTTTGAAGAAAGCCAAGGAGGATTATCAGCAAGCCCACCCCAAGGCCTCTCCAACTCCCACTCCTAGTCCGACCCCTGCTCAGTAGAGCTAAACAGAGTCTCTCCAGCGCGTGCATTCCCCAAATCTCAAGATTTCCATCCATCCTTGGATCGGATCGCTGCTGCTGGTGCTTCTTTTAAGTTTTCAGGGACCTCAACTTCAGGCCCAGACGCAATCACCAGAGCAGACTCTCGCGGCGATGGAGAAGTGCCGAGAGCAGGTAATCAGTCAGCTCTCTTTCAGTGATAAGATGAAGATGAGGGCTGCAATGGGCGCAATTCAGAGCAATCCTCAATTTATGGCAGCTAACAAAGCGGTGATAGATGCACCGACACTGGAGGCCCAGATTGCAGCCAGAAAGGCCTTAGCTAATGTGAAACTTGATCTGATCGAGCAACAGGATCCCTCTCTCAAGCCCGTCGTGGAGAAAATCCGCTCAGCTCAGGCGGCAGTGCTAAGGTAAGAGTGGCTTATCTCCGACTCCAAGAGGCTGAGCCGCCGCGAAATCCGGTGGCGCTACCGCTGCCATGACTCCAGGAAGCTGAGCCGCCGCGAAATCCGGTGGCGCTACCTGAACCATCGCTCCAGGAGGCGGATCCACCGCGAGCTCCGTAGGCACTACCTGAGCCGTCACTCCACGAGGCAGTGCCTCCATGGGCACCATAAGCTGCTCCGGTGCCGTCATAGGAGTATCCGTAGCCGCCGCGATTGTTGGCGTAATAAGCACCGCTATTATAAGGGCCCCGATAGGCTGCACCTGAACCATAAGCTGAGTTATAATGGTAAGCCGTTCCTGCTGCTCCGTAGTAGGTGGCACTCACGCTCCGATAGTAGGGGCTGGCATAATAGGCTGCTGGATAGGAGTAATAGACGCCTCCGTAATAGGCAGGTCCAATCCACCCGTAGCCTGGAGCAGGAGATCCGGCATAGCCCGGGGCATAGACTCCGCTACATGCGGTGAGGGCCAAAGCGGTGGCACCCAATAAGGAAAAAAGTAGGATATTCAGAAGTTTTTTCATCGTGAGGGTCTGGTGAAGATTAAAATCCTATCAGTGGCTATTACCCTGAGTTGCTTGTTGCCGGACGTCTTTTAGCACGGCCTTGAAGGGAATCTCCTGAAAAGCCTTGGGTTGTTTGAAGGTGAAGAGCGAGTTGCGGAGCCATGGATGCAGGTTCCACCCCGAAAGATCGATAAACTTGCGAGGACGGTTCGGCTTATCAGTGAAGGTGGCGGCTAGGCGATAGGGGAGTGCGACTGGTCCGGAAGCAATCCAGAGTTCCCAATTCACACCGGGTGATCGGAAGGCGAGGTGATCGCAGGGGACACCGTTCACAAAAGTGGGGCCGATAATGACGGCACTTTGGAGATTTCGTGTCAGATGCTCGTAGGAATTGCTAAAGAGGAGGGGAGCGATATGAAAGTGAATGCCGGTTTCCTTGCGGATACCCGCGAGCATTTCGTCGATAGTATCCGGGGCCTTTGTTGTCGAGTAGACCTTCTGACGCGGTGCTGCGGCAGTGACAGAGCCTCCATCATAGAAAAAATCAAAGGCATGGGCGTCCCCCACATACAGTGCCCGGATTTTGTTCGGGCGCTGGACGGCAACAAAACCCTTGGAAACTATGGTGATGAACTGACCGGTCGAGCATGGCATCTCGAGGATGCTGTCGGTATGGAAGGTGAAACTCTTTGCTTGCGAGAGCGTTTCGCTCATCCGCTTGAGAAGGGCCACGGCATTGGGATCGATGCGGGTCGTCTCGGAATGGAGAGCAGGTGCCGATGTGAGAAGAAGAACGCTCAGGGAGAGAAAGAGAATTTTTTTCATGATCAATCAAGTGGAATTGTCATGCTTGGTGGGAAAACTACGAGTTTAAAAGCCTATATTGGGAAACAAATCAAAGAGGACATGCTCATAGTCACAATTTCGTCCATGTCGGACGGGTTCCTGATGATGGTTGGAATGACTGGTAGTTATTCTGGAAAAAAGATATTCCTACAATCTAGATGCTGAATTTTAAGATTCCCTGTATTTTGCAGATTTCACTCGTAGTGATTGTTGCATTTCTAAGCGGTTGTGCGGTTGCTAACCACGCTATTCAGACTGATTTTACGGCATTCAATTCTGTGGTTCAGTACAATCAATCACAGCAGATGCTACTCAATATTGTGCGTATTCATTTCCGGGAGTCGCCCGAGTTCCTCCAGGCGGCCTCTCTCTCGGCTTCTTACGAGAGCACCTCTGTTTCCGGTGCTGGAATCACAGGGTGGGGGGCTCCCACCTATCCTACTGGAGGGGCTGCAAACATCAGCTACACCTTCGCCACAAAACCAACGATTACTTACACGCCGATCGACGGTAAGAACTTTGTCCAGCAGTTCCTCTATAAGATCACTCCCGATACCTGCTCCATGCTCATTGATGCTGGATGGCCAGTCAAAAAAATCGGGGATTTGCTTATCGATCGAGTGGACTTGAAAAACGGAGTGGCCGTCGTTAACAAACCAACCTCACCGACTTATCCTAAGTTCAAAGAGTGGATCAAAGCCATTCAGGAGGCTCAATCAAAGGATCAGTTGGAAATTCGTTCTTCAAGCAACGGTATTGTGATTCACACGCCCTTGGAGGATCGTCCTGTTGAGGCTCTTCATTTCCGCTCATTGGCCGACGTGATGTTCGTGGCGGCGAAAAATGTCGAAACACCGGCAAGTCAGAAGTATTTTGCCAGAGATACTGATGACGGAACTGGCGAAATTTTCATTCATTCGTCAAGAATCCCCCCTTTTAATGCGATGATTTCAGTTTGGTACAGGGGGCACTTCTACAGCATCAGTAACAACGATTTGAAGTCGAAGGACACCTTTGCGCTGCTAATGCAACTCTACCGTTTGCAGGCAGCACCTGCAGGCGGAACTCCGGTTCTGACTATCCCTGTCAAGTGATGAGGCGAGAATTCTAACTCCTTGCTTCCAGAGTATTTATCTTCATGATCTTGAAATGAATTATCAACTGATTTCAAACCACATCTGGTTGGTAAAATACATTCCTGGATTCTTTTTGTTTGCGATTGCTCTTTTTTTGCTGATTGGTTGGGCTTTTGGAAAGTATCGGGTCAAGAGGTCGGAATCTGTCACGATCCGGGATTCCTTGGTCACTGCTATTTTCGGCCTCTCCGCGCTGGTTCTTGGATTTACCTTCTCCAGCGCTAATCAGCATTTTAATGATCGATTGGCTGGTATCCGAACCCAAGCACTTATCCTTGAGAATACTGATGATTCTTGTCGTTATTTGGCTGCGGCAGACAAAATTGCTGTTAAAAAACTTTTGAAGGTCCTTTTGGAGAAGCGTTTGGCGCTCTACCAAAACATCAAGAGTCTCGGTCAATTTGATGACAGGATTGCAGACTTTCGAAGGAAACTGATTGAGTTCAATGAATTCATGACACTGGCCATAGCGCGTGCACCCTCGGAAAATAAGGAGTGTGCTGGTAAGATTCTCTCCCTGCACTCGGGGCAATTGTCGGATGCTTTCAAAGCGGAATTGCTTAATGCCAAAAATCACCCCCCGGCGATCATCGAAGGGTTTTTGTTAATTCTGCTAACCACGGGAGCACTGTTAAGCGGCTATGCCATGGCAGTCAAAAAGGAGGATGATTGGTTCCTTGCGGCGATCTACCTTGCATTGATTGGCTTCACTTTGGTGGTCATCTTTTCGTTGGAGATTCCTTATCAATTGATGAATCAAGGGTTGATTAACCATGAGCTTCTTGAGGTACAAAAGCTGATGGGATCACCATCCTGAGCTCGTATCCCTTAAGTAAGAGCGTACTAGTCAATCCGGACGGTCTCTGTTACTTCATTCTGCGTGATGATTCCTTTTCCACGCGTTGCCACTATTTTCTCATGTCTGGCTTTAGCCGTCGTCCTGCTCTCCTCCTGTAAAAAGGAGACTCCTGAAGCCGGTCCGCGGCCTCCGGTTCCTGTCACGCTCGGAACGGTCATCCAGAAGGATATGCCGAATCACAAGGAGTGGATCGGCAATTTACAGGGTACGGTGACTGCCTTGGTAAAGCCGAATGTCGCCGGTAATATCATTCAGCGGTACTACACGGAGGGCAGCGTGGTGAAACAGGGTGAACCGCTCTTCCAGATTGATCCCGCTCCCTTTCAGGCCACCCTGGATCAAGCTAAGGCCAATCTCTCCACAGCCATCGCGCAGGAAACCAAGGTCCAACAGGACTTTGTTCGTGCTCAGAACCTTCTTGCCGGCAAGGTGATCAGTGTTCAGGAATTCCAAAACCAGCAGCAGAATTATCAAGCCACGGTGAGTGAGGTTGCGGCGAAGCAGGCTGCTGTTCAGTCGGCTCAGGTGAATCTCGATTTCACAAAGGTCGTGGCCCCGATTGACGGCATGGCTGGACTTGCTAATTACGAGGTCGGCACCTATGTCAGTTCCTCCTCCCCTCAGCCACTCACCACCATCGTCGCCATTGATCCGATTAAGGTGGTGTTTCAGGTTGGTCAGGATGATTACCTCAGCTTTATCAGTCAGAGCCTCAAGGATCCATCCATGGCATCCGAGTATAAGAAACAGGATGAGAGTTCCGGGATGCGAATGCTGCTCTCCGATGGCATGACTTACCCTCAAAAGGGTGTCTTCCGAGCCGCCAACAACCAGATTAGTACGCAGACCGGTTCCATCACGGTGGAGGGGACCTTCCCCAATCCCGGTTCATTACTCCGACCAGGTCTCTTTGCGCGGGTTCAAGCAACCGTTGGGGTTCAGCAGAATGCGCTGGTTGTCCCGCTTGCCGCGGTCATCACAATTCAGAACCTGCATCAACTTGCAGTGGTTGGGGCTGACAACAAGGTTTCTATCAGGAACGTGAATCTAGGGATGATGACCCGTGACGAGGCTGTAGTTCTGTCTGGTGTCGATGCCGGGGAGAAGATTGTCGTTCAAGGAACCCAGAAGGTGGTCGATGGTTGTACTGTGATGCCATTGACCTCACCGACCGCGTCACCTACTCCCATGGCCTCCTCGGCCAGTGAAAATGGCGCGATCCGGTCCATTCCTGCTTCGACTCCTTCTCCCAGCTCCGCTGCTGCTTCGAAGTCCGCCAAGTAAGCGAAGCTTCCTAGTCTCCTAACCCAGCGAAGAAAGCATCATGGCAAAGTTTTTCATCAATCGGCCGATCGTGGCCATGGTTATCGCGATCATCACGGTGATCCTCGGCGTGGTTTGCCTGCTCGGCCTGCCTGTCTCCCAGTTTCCAAATATCGTGCCGCCCCAGATCCAGGTCGCGGCGACCTATCCCGGTGCCGATGCGGTGACGGTGAAGCAGGCGGTGGCTACCCCAATTGAGCAACAGGTGAACGGCGTCGACAACATGCAGTACATGTACTCCTTGAACTCCAGTTCCGGGCAGTCCCAGCTGAATGTTATCTTTGCCAACAATACGGTACCAACAACCGACCAGATCCTGACTCAGATACGTCAGGCTCAGGCCCAGTCTCAGCTCCCTCAGCAGGTGGTCAAGCAGGGTATCAATGTCATCAAGACCGCCCCATCACCACTGATCTGCTTTGCCCTCTACACTGACGATGATCGCTATGACTCGGTCTTCCTCGCCAACTACGCCTACGTCAACATCGTTAATCCTCTGACCCGACTCACCGGCATTGCGAGTGTCACCGTCTTCGGCGCAGGCACCTACGCGATGCGCCTCTGGCTTGATCCAGCCAAACTGGCCAACTTCAACATCACCACGCAGGAAGTCTACGAAGCCGTCAATCAGCAGAACACCGTGAATCCCTCGGGTCAGACCGGAGCCGAACCGGTTCCGCCCGGCCAGCAGATGACTTTCACAGTCAGGGCTCCGGGTCGTCTCGTCACCGAGGACCAGTTTGCCAACATTGTGATCCGTGCTGACCGCAATGGCTCGGTCGTCCGAGTGAAGGATGTCGCTAGGGTCGAACTCGGAGCCCAGACCTACAATATTGCAGGTCGATTCAACGGCCACCCGGCCACGATCGTAGCCGTCTACCAGCTTCCAGGTAGTAACGCGCTCCAGGTGGCCGCCATGGCCCGAAAGTTGATGAGCTCCTACGTCCCGTCCTTCCCGGCGGGGTTAAAGTTGCAGACAGCCCTCGATACGACGCTCGCCGTCACGGCCAGCATGCACGACATCCAGAAGACGCTTGTGGAGGCATTGATCCTTGTGCTGATTGTGGTCTTTATCTTCCTCCAGAACTGGCGAGCCACATTGATCCCGGCCTTGGCCGTTCCGGTCTCGCTGGTAGGTACCTTTGCTCTCTTCCCGCTTTTCGGTTTTTCGCTTAATACCCTCTCGCTTTTCGGCCTCGTGCTGGCGATTGGTCTGGTGGTTGACGACGCTATCGTGGTCGTCGAGGCAATTGAGCATCACATCGAGGAGGGACTCTCTCCGAAGGATGCTGCTGCCAAGGCGATGGAGCAGGTGACGGGACCTTTGGTTGCCACGGCGCTGATTCTTTCTTCGGTCTTCATTCCTACGGTCTTCCTCCCCGGCATTACTGGCGGTCTCTATCAGCAGTTTGCGCTCACTATATCGATCTCGGTCATCATATCGACCTTCAATGCACTCAGTCTGAGTCCTGCACTTGGAGCCTTGCTCCTGCGACCTCGTAAGGAGGTTGGTGGACCGCTTGGAGCATTTTACCGTGGCTTCAACCGTGTCTTTGATGCTGGTCGTAACAAATATATCGGGGCCTGCAAGTTCCTGCTCCGCAAGTCCTTTATCGCTGGTTTTCTGATTCTCGGGATGGTCCTGCTCTCGGGATTCTTTGGATCGAAGCTTCCAGGATCCTTTGTTCCCGAAGAAGACAACGGCTATCTCTATGCTTTCTCCCAGCTGCCTAATGCCTCCTCCCAGCAGAGAACCGATGATCTTTCCAAGCAAGTGGCCGAGATCGTCAGCAAGATCCCAGGTGTCCAGCATGTGACGACAATCGTTGGTTTCAATCTGCTCTCAGGAGTCCAGAACACCTACAGTGCTTTCTACTTCATCACGCTCAAGCCTTGGGAAGAACGTAAGGGGCCGGGATTAAATGCCTTCGGTCTCCTCCGGACAATCAACCAGAAGATTGCACCGATTCCCGGAGCCATCAACTTTGCCTTTCCGCCTCCGGCGATCCCCGGTATTGGAACCTCCGGCGGCACAACATTTATTCTGGAGGACCGCTTGGGAACCGACCCAACGTTCCTGCCTGCCAATACCTCCAAATTCATGGAGGCTATCAAAAAGCGTCCTGAAATCGGCTCGGTGACAACGACCTATCTCCCCTCGGTACCGCAGGTTTCGATGACCATCGATCCGGCCATGTGCATGATGCTCGGGGTTGATCTTCATGAGGCCTATTCCACACTCCAGGCCTTCCTGGGTGGTGTACCGGTGAATTACTTCAATCGCTTCAATCTCCAGTACTACTGCTACATCCAGGCGGAGGGCTCTTCCCGTACCGATCCTAAGGGGGCTTCACTCTTCTATGTCCGCAACAAAAATGGGGATCCGGTTCCCCTTTCCAGTCTTCTGAGTGTGAAGTCGATCACGGGTCCGGAGTTCGTGATGCGCTTCAATATGTTTGATTGCGCTCAGATCAATATCAATGGAGCTCCCGGGGTTAGCACGGGGCAGGTCATGAAAGCCCTTGAGGAGACATTCAAGGAGACAATGCCTCCGGGTATGGGATTCGATTACTTCGGAATGTCCTTCGAGGAGAAACAGGCAGCTCAAGGAATCCCACCGGGAGCAATCTTTGCGCTCTCGCTACTCTTTGTCTTCCTGATCCTTGCAGCCCAATATGAGAGCTGGTCGCTTCCGATCAGTGTCCTCTTCAGTACTCCGATTGCTGTCTTCGGTGCCGTGGCGATGCTCTTTTTCCGGAAGATGGACAATGATGTTTATGCACAAATCGGTCTAATTATGCTGATTGGTCTTGCGGCGAAGAATGCGATTCTGATTGTGGAATTCGCGAAGGAGGAGGTCGAGAGGGGACGTCCTATCATGGAGGCGGCTCTCGACGCGGCAAAACTGCGCTTACGACCGATCCTGATGACCGCCTTTGCTTTCATTTTGGGCTGCGTGCCACTAGCGATCGCAACAGGATCAGGAGCTGTTTCCCGACGTGTACTCGGCTCGACCGTGGTGGGAGGCATGCTTGCTTCCACACTCATCGCGATCTTCGTCATTCCTGTCTGTTTCTCATGGTTTGAGAAGAAGAAGGTTGAAGCAAAGACTGAAGCCTGAGACTCCCTTGTATCATTACTAAAAGCTCCTTGCCAGCAGGTGAGGGGAGGCCCATAAAAAGAGTTCCTATGGACAACACATCACCTATTCCTCAGTTCCCTGTTCCTCAACTCTCCCGTGGATGGGCGATTGCCGGAGGCATTGCCATGATCCTCCTTGGTTTCTTTGCTCTTGGAGATCAGCTCGTTTCGACGGCTGCCGTGGCCACCTTCATTGGATTCATCTTGATGTTTGGTTGTGCCTTTCACCTGATCAAGGTCTTCACCATCGGGGATTGGAAGAGTCACCTCTGGTATGCCTTGGTCTCCGTTGCCTACGGAGTCGCCGGTTACGTCTTCATCGCCCACCCGTTCAAGGCAGCGATTGCATTCACGCTCTTCCTTGGTTGGGCCATTCTGATCGGCGGGATCTTCCGTATTTTCTTTGCCTTCAAGATGCGTCATCACCGTGGTGCTGCTTGGGTGCTCTTCAGTGCCGTTATTTCCATCATCCTCGGTGGCCTGATTATCTCCCAATGGCCTGCAACGGGACTCTACATGCTCGGACTCTTTCTTGGTATTGAGTTGATCTTTGCCGGAGTGGGTTGGCTCGGTCTTGGCCTCTCTTCGGAGAAGAAATAGTTTTCTCCCGAAGAAAAGTTTTGAAGAAGGGGGCGAGGGCCCCCTTTTTTATTGTTGCTGAATGACTTGGAAAGTAAAAGGCGGACAGTTTTTCTTATGAACTATTTTCCCTCGATCATGAAATCAGGTGCGCGCCGATACTATTTCCTTCCGGTCCTTTTTCTGAATGCGATGACTCTGTTCGCTCAATATTCGTTGGATGTGACCTACGAGTCTCCCGGTGTCTTGAATTCAACGGTCAGCAACTGTCTAGTTCACACTTTCAATGCTGATCCGCTTGGTAGTAGCCCCTCCGTTCCCTGGGCGGGTGTGGGATCGTTCACCAACGTGCAGGTTAAGTCACCGGACCAGTTCGGCGGTGCCGATGCTTCCCGCTATCCGAGCGTTGGGGCCAACAGGACCATGACCCTTGCCCTGAACACACCGCAATCCTATTTCGGAATGTGGTGGTCAGCGGGGGACGCCTACAACTCATTGACCTTTTACAGCGGTACCAATGTCGTGGCCTCCTTTACCACCTCAATCCTTACCTCCCTACTTTCGACGAACTTTAACGGCATGCCTGTCATGGCAACGAATGGTGCTGGTCAAAATCCCGGAGCCAACTCAAGGGAGAAGTATGCGTTCATTAACTTTTACGGACTGGGGGGCACCACCTTCGACACGATTGTTGCGAGTCAGGGAAAGTCAGCCGCCTTTGAATCGGATAACTGGACGGTTGCAACGAATTATGGGGGAAGCAACGGGGTGACCGGGACACCTGCGGCAAATTACGAGACGACTACCAATGGCATCACCATCACCAATGCCATCATTGTCACGCCGGTTATCCTTACCAACAATGCCATCGGTGCGAATACCATCAATATTCTGCCTCCGAGCACTGTATTTCCAACCGGTGGATCCGTTAGTGGCAGCGGAACAATCACCGGAAATGTGTCTAACGGCGGCGCGATCTCCGGTAACGAGACGATCAATGGAAACGTCACCAACGGAGGCGTGATTTCCGGTAACCAGACGATCAACGGGAACGTGAGCAACGGTGGCGCGATCATTCCAGCAGCCACGAACGGCCCTATCATCATCAACGGAAATCTGACCGATACGACCAATAGTTCCATTGTGATCGTGGTGGATAACTCAACCAACCATGGACAGATTGATGTGAATGGAAAGGTCTCCAATGCCGGCACGCTGGATATCATCGGCAATCTCAATTATGGCGATCAACTCAACATCATCAACGCGAGCAACGGGATTTCGGGGACTTTCAGCAATGTCGTGACTCCGTCCGGTTACCGGGCCCGGTTGGAAAGCAATACCGGCAGCGAGTCGGTCATCATCGCCCCGGTGAGCTATACTCAGGTAGCCGGTAATCAAAACCAGTCTAATGTCGCTAGGGCGTTGGATACTTTCATCTCCGCCGCCTCGGGGGACAAGATGACAATCTCGACCGCTTTGGACAAACTGACATCGCCCCAATACCAGCAGGCCTTCAATGCCATCATGCCAACCATGTACCAGTCTTTGGCAACGATCGCGTTCAATCTGGCGAATGCCCAGAATATGGAGTTATTCCAGAGGCTTTGGGGGGTTCGGGTCAGCGGAACCGGTTTCTCCATGTCAGGGATTCCCGAAAACACTCCCGTCTATCGGGAGGCTGATGGAAAAAACCCGGTCGATTCTAAAAACCCGGTCTCTGGGAAAAATCCTGCAAGGGATCTCCTCGCACCCAGTGCCGAGAGCCACTGGGGAATGTTCGTGGATGGCAATGGTATCTTCGCCCAGGCCAACAGCGCCAACATGCTCCCGGGATACAATGCGGAGAGTGGAGGTGTCACAGTCGGCCTGACCTATGTCTGGAACCGGAATTTTGCAACAGGCGTTTATTCCGGCTACGAGGGAACCTATGCTAAGTACGGTGCCAACGGAAGCGGTCTCGGTGTTGGAAGCAGCCTCATGGACAATGCCGTTCGCTTTGGATTCTTTGGCACTTATGGGCAGCGTAATAAGGCTGGTGAGCCGGAGGGATTCTATGCCTCGGCGCTGGCCGGGGGAGCCTACAACAACTATCAGGTCACCCGGATCATTGAGTTCCCCAGCCTAAACCGCACGGCCAACAGCTCACCCGGAGCCGGTGAACTCGATACCATGCTCGGCGGAGGA
>Ga0208617_1000109_pt1 | contig 27888 bp, 40 predicted proteins | sample CryBogCBE06Nov07_FD_184581 | JGI IMG/M metagenome (GOLD analysis project Ga0208617, IMG submission 184581) | Freshwater microbial communities from Crystal Bog, Wisconsin, USA - CBE06Nov07 (SPAdes) (version 2) | ecosystem: Environmental > Aquatic > Freshwater > Lake | place: Crystal Bog...
TAGCGAGTTCTATATCAAGAAAGCAAGTAATTGCTTTTATAGTTTTAGGCTGATGAGTGAGCTTAGTATCTTACTATTTTTTCTCATTGGATATTTTATATTGATCCTCCACCAATTGAATTGTTTGATCCCAGATTAACATAGGGAGTTCCATTGTTATAATAGGAATTTGATTGTACAGTGATGTTTGAAGCACCAGATTCTATTCTAACTGCGGTACCGAGACCAGTAAAACAATTTCCCACAACAGTAGCCATTAGACATCCTGATAGAAAATATACTCCAATCCCATTTGTTCCTGTGCCAGCATTGTTCCAAAATTGATTTCCCACAATATTGATTCCGGTTGTACTAATTGCTTGGAACAAAACTTGTGATCCAGCAACTTGCAGTTCAAAATAATTGTTTGCCACGGAAACCACACTGAAAGCATTGTTAATATATACAGCAGTAGAATAACAATTAAATTGGCTGCTCGTTATTTCCAAACCACCTAAAGATCCCAACGTGCCTGACGAACAATAAACTGCATTGTACAACCCTCCAAATGTACATTGGTTGATTGTCATACCCTGAATATAATTTCCCCAAACTATTCCTTTGCCACCACCACTCCAGTTACAATTATAAAAATTATAGACACTTTCTCCAAGGCCAACAGGTGTTCCAGAACTTATGATCACACCAATAATATTCCCATTAAGTGGGCTTGGAAACCATAAATTGTTAAAGCTGACTAGTCCAGTACCATATACGTTGATATTAGTTTGCCAAAAAAATACTGATCCATTGATTCCTCGAAAAGTTACTCCGGAAATATCACTCTGAGTGGATGGAGTGGTTGCAGGACCAGTTATTGCAAGTGCTGTATAATTTGGTGCTAACAACAAACTTGTACCAGTCATTAATGTAAGATCACGAACTCGAAATGATTGATTGGGGTGATGCAACGTAATAGCAATGCCATTGGAAGATGGCCAAAACAACAAAGCGGCTTCCGATCCTTCACCCACAAAACCAATAGAAGCATATCTATTGTCAGTAAAAGTTGCTGTAATTGAAGAACCTAACCAATACGTGCCGCGGGGGAAGTAGACAATTCCTGCAGTGGGTTGACTGATTAGATAGTTGACTGCTGCTTGAACTGCTGAAGTATCATCATTACCATAAAACACATTCTGTGAAGATGAAGACAATGAAGTTGATGCATTTGACGCTAATGTGACTTGTGTTGCACTCGTCACACCTGAAATAGTTGTAATTAATGGATTTCCGCCAGAACCAGCGCCACTGATTTCAATCGCTTTGCCAACATCGGCTGAAGTGAAACTTCCTCCGGTAACCGTTAGTGTATTTGTACTGCTTGAAATTGTTACATTGACTGGAGTCAAACTAACAACATTTCCTACTGCTCCAAAATCCTTCACGGAAACTACATCTGATAATTTGGCATTCATTGGCCTGACGGCTCCACCGGTAGTATTAACCAAATAACTCATATTATTGAGTGCAACAACCGCGTTAGCACCGCCAGTACCACCTTGACTAATGGGAACGACCACATTACCAGAATTAATTGCCAAATTGGCAGCAAACAAACCTAAATTATTTGGATTACTCATTCTTCACCAATTTTTCTTTTATTTATAGTCATTAGACATTGATACTTTCTCTAATTAATTTAATTAGTTTGCTGGTTGCTGCGGTTGGGGTGAATACTAGATTTAAAGTGGAACCACTTATTGTTGCGTCAAATGTTCCCAATGAACCAGTAGTCCAAACTTCGTTGAATTCAGTTTTATAAACGTTTGTGCCATCATGAATTAACATGATTTGTAAACTGTGATAAGTGAAGAATGTAATATCACTTATTTGAATCAAATATCTAGCTGTTCTATAAGTAGTTGAAGACCAACTATCCACTGTCACAGGCGTAATTACAGCAGTCGCAATCGATTGGCCTGTATGAATAAATGTATTTCCCACAATACTAGTATTGGAAATCAATCCAGAACCAGTAATCGTACTTTGTGCAACCACTGTACTTAAGCTAGTAATACCAACATTAGCTACTACAATATTCGCAGTAATTGTTGCAGGCGTTTGAATGCTAGTATTTGCTTGCAATATGCCAGTTTGAATTGTGGAGTTGGATACGATAGCACCAAATGTAGCAGTGCCACCAATATTAAGCGTACCCGGTGTATAAATTCCTGTGTTGGCTTGTAGGAAATTTCCAAGGATTGTTGTATTAGATTGTAGGCTACCAAATACTCCAATGCCAGTTGCTTGTATTGATCCAGGAGTTGTGATTCCACTATTGGCAATGATCACATTGCCTGTTATTGGACCATTTGAAACAATTGAAGAATTCGCTTGTAGACTATTAGTTTGTATTGAACTATTGGATACAATAGAACCAAATGACCCCAATCCACCAACAGAAACCGCGCCAGGTGATGAAATTCCCACGTTAGCAACTAGGTTATTTCCAGTAATAATCCCTGTGCTAATAATTGGCCCATTTGATTGTATTGAACTATTTGCTTGTAGACTATTTGTTAATATAGTTGAGTTTGAAATCACACTGCCAAAAATGCCCTGTCCACCAGCATTGACAACATTGGGAGTATATATTGTTCCTGATGCCGAAATACTGCTGTTTGAAACCAATGCAGCACCAACTATAGTTGCTGCACCTGTGATTGTGCCACCACTGTAGATTGAATTGTTTCCAGTAATAGAAGATCCAACGACGTTGTTTATTGCATAAATGTTTCCGCCTGAAACATTGGTTCCTGCAATGATGCTAGTTCCAGCAATTATTGAAGTAGTAGAAACAATTGAACTATTGGAATTAATAACGCCGCCGGTGATTTGTCCAGTTGCAGTAACCGTACCAGGAGTTTGTATACTGGAATTGGCTTGTATTTGAGATCCGATGATTAGACCAGTGGAATTAATTGGGCCCAATGAAGTAATGGAACTATTGGCAATCAAATTGCCTGTTGAAATATTAGTATTTGAAACCAAGCTGCCAACTGTTGTGGCTCCGGATACTGTCAAATAACCAGGTGTTACTATACCAACATTGGCAACAATGACATTTCCTGACAATGTACTGAAAGTGAAACTTCCAACTGAAATAGTATTAGCACTAACTGAATTAGCCGATACTGTACCTGTCGCAGTTATATTTCCAGTAGCAGATAGATTGACCGTTGTAACATTTGAATTTGACGTTATACCAGAGAATGTGGCCGTTCCAGCTGCACTCAAATTACCTGCAGTAGAAATACTCAAATTTGCGATCAATACATTTGATGTTACGGTGCCAGTTGAAGTTATTGGACCATTTGCTTGGATACTTGTATTAGCTGTCAATTGAGCAGTTTGCAGTGTTGAATTGGAAACAATACTTCCGAATGTAGCAGCACCACCTACTGATATTGTGCCAGGAGATGATATGGAATTATTTGCAACAATTGTATTTGCGACCAATCCGCCCGTTAATTGAGCAGTTCCAGTCTGTAGGCTGGCCGATTGAATTGATGTATTGGAAACTAATGAACCAACTGTGGTTAAACCAACTGCTGTTAGAGTTCCCAAACTCACAACACTCAAATTACCAACAACGGCATTTCCAGTGATAACACCAGTTGATGTTATGGGACCATTTGCTTGAATTCCAGCATTTGAAGTTAATAGATTAGTTTGCAGTGTAGAGTTAGAAACAATACTTCCGAATGCAGCCGAGCCACCAACTGATATTGCACCAGTTGCTGTAATTGAACCTGCACTTGATATTGATCCAGAACTTGAAATTGCGCCAGAAACAATTCCAGCATTAACGACCAAACTTTGAACCAATGTGTTTCCAGAAGCAGTCAATTGACCAGTTGTTAGGTTTTGAGAAACAGCTACATTGCCGGCAGTTAATTGACCAAACTGTCCAGTTGAACCAACAATTGATGTATTCGATACAACAGCATTTGTAGTCAGTGAATTTGAAATATTCACAGGACCATTGAATTGTGCGGCAGAATTAACTGTTAATATATTGGTTTGCAATGTGGAATTTGATATGACGGCAGAAGCTGCAAAATTGCCCTGAATACTTACTGGTCCATTAGAACTAATGCCAGTGTTTGATGACAAGTAATTGACTTGTGTTGTTCCAGCAGCATTTATTGAACCATTTATCCAAACGTTGGAACCCACATTTAGAGCACCACCGATGCCAACGCCACCGCCCACAACAAGTGCTCCCGTTGCAGTTGATGTCGATACAGTTGTATTGGCAAGTGTCAAGCTACCAAATTTAGCAGATCCCCAAACATAACCTGGTGAATTAGGACGGAATGGGTTTACGGTCAAGTTACCAACGTTGGGCTGAACGTTTGTAATATAAATCAATTGCTCGGTAGAATTCTCCCGTCCCAGATAAACGTGATTATCACCTTGTCCATCATAGACGTGCATAACAATGCCACGATCCAAACCATCATTAACTGTAAGTGGACCTCCCAGAGCATTAACACCAACGTCAATTACTGGGTTTGAAACTACCAAGCTTGTTGAATTAACTATTGAACTGTTGCCTTGTACAGTCAAGTTACCAACAATTAGCATGTTGCCACCAACTGTGTTATTGCCCGCAACATTCAATGCACCACTTATACCCACTCCGCCGGCAACAACCAGTGCACCTGAACTATAGTTAGTTGAAGGAGTTGTGCCGCTCACTAGTACCGTTGTGTTTGATACCAGTGAATTTACTTGCGTCAATCCAGTTGCTTGTAAAGTGGTTGTAGTAGTTGAGCTATTGGATTTAATACTGGCAAATGATGCTAGACCAGCAGAATTTATTGTGGAATTGCTGATCAAGCTTACTGCGGTTAGACTTCCGGCAAATTGTGAAATACCTCCAGCAACAGTAATACCACCAGTTGTGATTAAAACCTGATTTCTAAAAGTTGATAATCCATTGACATCAAGCAAGGTAGTGGGATTAGTTGTTCCAATACCAACAGATCCTTCAACCAACAATCCACTGGTAGGAGCTGAAAATTGTCCGGCCCAATCTGCACCAATTACTGCTTGTCCATTCACATCAAGTGTGTTTAGTAATGTCGAAACATTACCAATACCAACGCTAACACTGTTCCAAGCGATTGAATTATTAGTTGAATTTGAATGCCTGACATATGATGTTGTACCATTGTACCCAACTACCGCAGCAGAACCCGTAGCAGATCCAATCAATATTTGTGGATTTCCACCTGTACCAGCCGTAGTATTGAATAGCGCTTGTGAATTTCCAGTTACATACAGTGTATTTGTACCTAACGCACCAATACTTAAACGTACATTTGCAGAATCCCAAAGGAAGTTGCTGGATCCCGCTAATATATTTGATCCAGCATTGTATTGAACCGCATTTATGGGACCTGAAGCCAAGCTGGTCTGTGCAGCAGTCTTCATAAATGTTCCATCAGCAAATACTATACCGCTAATAGTTGCTGCATTTGAAATCTGTATATTACCAGTAACCGAAACTAAGTTACTTGAAACAATGTTAGCATTAATACTTCCTGCCGCGGCAGGAGCAAGTTGACCGACTCCCAAACTAGCAACTTGGTAATTTGTTGTGGCTATTAGAGAATTGGCCGAATTAGCTGATCCAGAAACATTGATTGGCCAATTAATACCAAAATCAGAAAAACCAATCGTTAGTCCCAGTGAACTGGCAATGTTACCAATATATACTTTTGCATTTCCTTGATTGATGCCACCACCTTGTTGAACAGGGGTGTATCCCAATCCAGTTCCTGCAGGTCCTGTTGTTCCAGTCGGCCCGGTTGTGCCAGCTGGTCCAGTAGGACCAACTGCGGTGGAATCAGCTCCTGTTGGACCAGTTGCTCCATTTGTCCCTGCCACACCCTGTGGACCAGTAGGACCCGTTTGTGGATTGGCAGGCCCTTGAATACCCGTTGGACCAGTCACACCTGTTGGACCAGTGAATCCCACGTTACCACGAGTTCCTTGTGGTCCTGTGGGTCCGGTCACTGTTGATGCTGCACCAGTTGAACCAGTTGGTCCCAATTGTCCGTCAGCACCCTGTGAACCCGTTGGACCGGTTACTGTTGATGCTGCACCAGTTGGTCCGGTAGGTCCTCCCAGTGGTCCGGTAGGTCCGGTTGCACCATCTATACCTCTATATCCAGTTGGACCAGTTGGGCCTCCCAGTGGTCCAGTTGGTCCCGTTACATGTGAATCGGCACCAGTAGGTCCTTGTATACCCTGTGGTCCCATTTGCCCGGTTGGGCCAGTTACGGTAGAAGCTGCTCCTGTTACACCTGTTGGACCAGTAGGTCCCGGAACAGTTGATACAGCACCTGTTGAACCAGTTGGTCCTGTTAGTCCCAAAGCGCCTGTCGCACCAGTTGCACCTGTAGCTCCAGCAAGTCCTTGAATACCCATGGCGCCTTGTAGTCCCTGTAGGCCCATGGCACCAGTTGGTCCAGTTATGGTGGATGCTGCACCAGTTGGTCCGGTAGGTCCACCATTGGGTCCGGTTGGTCCGGTAGGTCCACCATTGGGTCCGGTTGGTCCAGTTATTGAAGATGCAGCGCCTGTTGGACCAGTTGCTCCCGCAGGAACCCAACTTAATCCATTATAATATTCTAGTCTTCCTGTATCAGAATTGATTCGAGTAGCACCAACATTTCCAGAAGTACCTGCCGGGCGTTGAGCTGTTGTACCAACAGGTAATTTAACGGCGCCTGTACCAGGAAACGTCAATAAATTATTACCACTACTATCCACAAAACTGGTTGTTAATACAACAGCATTAGTGCCTGAACCAATCGTAGTTGGTGCAGAAGTTTTTACTGGTCCGACCAGTGAAACAGTTTTGTTTTGTAGATTGGAAATTTCTTCAGCAGCGTCAGCAAAATTTTCCTGTATGGCTGAAAAATTATCACGAAATCCCTGCGTTGAGTTATCTTGGTCACTTACAGGGAAATTGGCATTAATTTTACTTGGATCAATTTCTGAAGTCATGAGGTCTGGAATCTTTCATAGCGTATTCCTTTATTTATCCAACCGGCTGTCGCGACTTCCTTTTCAATTTAGACACTGATAAATATATTGTTGCAGGAGGCAATTATGGAAAAAACAGTTAGAAGTGAGCTAATCAGTGACTTGGAAGCCATGTTGGGCGGTAATATGGTGGAAGTTGAAATAGAACCCATTGACTATAATAAAGCCATTAATTTTGCTTTTGATCGATACCGCCAAAGAGCAGGCAATGCCAATGAAGAAGCCTATATGTTTCTAAATTTACAATATGAACAATCAGAATATATATTGCCAGCAGAAGTTTCTTTTGTTCGAGCCATTTTCAGACGTGGTATTGGTGACACTGCTGGATCCACACAAATAGATCCATTCGCACTGGCCTATACCAACATGTATTTGCTTCAGGCTGGGTCTGGCGGCGGTTATACTGCTGGATTGCTTACATTTGAATTGTTTTATGATTATCAAAAGTTGGCCGGCCGCATGTTTGGCCGTGACATCAACTTTTCATTCAACGTGGCCACTAAAAAACTGACCATTGTTAGAAAACCCACTGGAACTGAAACAGTGATGCTGTGGGTTGAAAAAACTCGAAGTGAAGAAGAAATACTTTCAGATCACTTTGCCAAGCCCTGGATCAGAACTTATGCTTTGAGCTGGTGCAAGACCATGTTGGGAGAAGCCTATGCCAAATACAATCAGACCATTGGTCCACAAGGTGGCGTTACACTCAAAGGAGATGCACTAAAAACTGAAGCATTGGCAGAACGACAGGAAGCTGAATTAGAACTCAAACAGTATATTGATGGAAGTATGCCAATTGGGATTGTGGTTGTTGGCTAATTAATATTTGTAGTATCCAGCGTTTGAGATGGTTCTAATTGATATTTTTTAAGCTTTTCTTCAAAAGTTTTGAGTCTTTGTTGACTTTCAAACAGCAATCTTTCAAATAATTCTAAAGCTTCGTCTTCAGTTAGATTGGCATAATCTATTTCTGATAAATCAGCAGTTTTGATATTCATAGCGAACTCATTGTTTATAAAAATTTATAATTACCAAACTAATTTTTGTCAACCTATCAAATCAACCTGAACACCAGCTTCAGCATATTGCAAACTGGCCAATTCAAATTCCGCATTCCAGCGAGGATTTTCTGCTACAGTACGATGGCATACTACTCTCGTTATTCCTGAATTGACGACTACCGCAGCACATCTAGCACAAGTAAACAATCCATGTGTATATAATGTGGCACCAGTTAGGTCGCATCTGGCACTGGTAATTGCATTAATTTCTGCATGAATCATAAGTGGGTATTTGACGTCTCTGTTTGTCAAACGTTCTTCAGAGTCTATAACTCCAGCAGCAAACCCATTATATCCCAACCCCAATACTTTTTTATTGGCATCTACTATTACTGCTCCTACTTGTGTACTGGGATCTTTTGACCAACTACTAACTAGTTTGGCTAATTCTAAAAATCGAACATCCCATTTTTCCATCACACTGTCTCACATATCATTTGTTTTAATCTCTTTCTGCCAGGCGTCAAATAATCTTTATTGAGCAGTGATTTTACTGAGTGACAGTTCTTACACAAAGTCTGCAAATTTTCTGGATCATTATTTTCTGGATTACCATCAATATGATCAACATCAAGTTGCACCATGTTGATTATTGTGCTTGTACACTGCCAACCTAAAAATCCAGTGACGTTTTCACAATAGTCTTTTCTATACTTGCGATAGGGATGTTGACTATTGACAAAAGCTGCAACCGTATCAAACCCGGCCTTTTTTGCCATTACTTGTTTTATACTGGATAACCCATATTTTGAAGCAGTAAATTCTTCGTGATGCTGTCTACACCGATTACGATAAATCACACTACCATCTGTTCTATACTTGCCCGTATGTTGTCCAGTATTTAAACAACCCTCTACTTGACATTGTCTCATTAGATATTCCTTCTATATTTGAAAGAATAACCAATACTGGCCAGTATTCGCAAAATTGAATTAAATTTTGACAATAAATAGGCTGATGAAAAACAGTTTCATTTATTTAATTGAATCAGATCAGGGACATGTGAAGATTGGATATAGTCAAGATCCCAATGCTAGACTAGCTCAATTACAAACCGCTCACGGAAAACCACTGGTATTGAAGTACACCCGTGAAATTGATTCTGCCAATACTGCTGCTATGGAACGAATAATCCACAATCAATTGAAACAGTATAGATTATCAGGTGAGTGGTTTGATATTTCCAGTGACATTGCTCGATCTGAGATCGACTTTGCTTTTATCACATTTGGAGATATTCCAAATCTCAGAACTCGGTTCCAGAATAAAACATTAAACTATTGAACCAGTTTCAATATTGCATCCACAGTATTGACAATTGAATGATTGTTTTCCACGTAAGTTTTAGCGCCAGTCAAGTCCCAAGTAAGTTCATTAAAATTTAACAATAGATTGGCCAATTGTTCATCAGTTGAATAGGTCTGTCCCCAAGCTTTTAGCAAATTTGCACCAGCAATATCACGAGCAATCCAGGGTGTGGAATTCCACATTGCTTCCAATAATACTAGTCCAAATCCTTCTTCATAACTATGCATGAGATAACAGTCAGCTTCACTAATAGCATTCAACACGTCCTGCCTGTCTGATAGGAAAAAGCTTTTGACTTTGTTAGTGGTTTTTGGTTGTATCCCGTATCTATTGTCATACCCAGTCAAAACTAGAGTGGCCGGTATTTCCAGCTTGGTCCAAAGCTCAGCTAATTCATTCATTGCTTTATGTGGCCAAAACCCACCAGAACTCAAAAACATGGGACCAACAACACCATGCTTTTGTTTAAAACCCGGTTTACCTAGAGAAGTATTAGTTGTGATTCCATGTGGTATATAAACTGATCTATCCCTCGCACCATGTTTTTCAGCATGTTGCCAATCAACTGCGGTACTGCATCCAATCCACCGGCAATTTTTTAATCCAGTTTGACATACTTCTGTGTCACTCGGTAATATTTGCAAGTAGAGAATAGGATTGGGTATTTGCGCTGAGTGATGAAGTATTAAATTTTGCATGGGAACATTTCCACCATGGACTACTATTAGATCCCATTTTTGAGTCATGACCACATTAGGATCCAATGACACATGAATACCATTAATAATGGTGGCGCCGGTTTCTCCAGTCAATACACTTACATCATGTCCACGTAATTTGGTTTCTTCAGCCATGTTTTGAGTATAGACTTCTGATCCACCAGGAAACCCATATCTATGCACCACGTAAAGTATTCGCGCCATCTATTTCCTTCCTGGATCCAAATCCCAATGATAATTATTTTCCGGCCCCGATCCTGTTAATTTATTTATTGAAATATTGTGTGCGTTCCAAATTTGACTTTGAAGTATTTCGGGCACTTGTGAATAATAATTTTTGTTTTGTTCTTCATTGGTCTTTAATTGATTTTCCAAAGCCCATATAAATCCCGCAACTCGATCCATGGATTCTTTGGGCCCACAAAACAAAGTATCTGCCATGCGAGGTGAAATAAAAAGATCAATATTTTCACTATATCTCAAAGTGGTTAGTATAGTTTTTTGTTCAACAGCTGATTCCAGTTGATCTCTTGGGAATTTTTCAAAAAACAAACCATCTGATCGCAATTGTATAACTGCATCATAGGCAAAATTATTGGCCAGTTCGTAAGCAGATTTTAATTTATTAACTTGATAAAACTTCCACATCATGGGTACCAAGTTGGAATAGATGGGGTATTTGTTCAATTGATTAAAAGCAGGCCTAATCAATTCCCAGTTTTCAACTTCAATCATTTTGGGACCAATTTGTCTTTGCCAATTGGTTAGAACCCTGGGTTCACAATCCCAAAAGCTGGCAAAAACATCAGCTTCAAGTGGGGTGATCACATTTTCTATTAGTGATTTGACAGATTGATCACTGTATCTCAATAGTCCAGATATTTGTATTGCTATTCGCATTGTCACCAAATGAATTTGTTTTTATAATAATTAGCGATACGTGGAAGTTCTTGCTCAAAATCAAACTGGTTGCTCCAGCCCAGTGTTCTAATCTTTTGATCATCAATTGCATATCTAACATCCTGTCCAGGACGAGTTACTGCTTCAATATAGTCAGTATAGTATTCGGGATTAATTCCCCAACAACTCAAAGCTTTTTTCAAAACATTTAAATTTTGATCTTCATAATTGCCAGATATATTGAATATATCATTTTGATGACCAGTTTTGATCAAGTGTATCACGGCGCCGGCAGTATCTTCCACATGAAGCCAAGTGCGACGAGGGAGTCCCTGGTCATGCAGCAATATTTTCCTGCCCAATTGCAAATTTTTGAAAATAGATGGTATGAATTTTTCGATATATTGTCTAGTACCATAATTGTTTGTGGGCCTAACAATAATATAGGGAATTCCATAAGTCCTGTGCCAAGCTAACACCAATTGATCAGCCGCTGCTTTGGTAGCAGCATAGGGATTGGATGGACACAACAGATCTCGTTCTGTTTTAAATCCAGTTTCCAAGTCACCATATACTTCATCTGTGCTGAAATGAATTAGCGTAGGACGTCGAGCTTTATGTTGAATTAAAGTCAGCAATCGATGTACGCCGTTTACGTTATTGTGGAGAAAACTGGCATTTTCAATTATGGAATTGTCCACATGAGTAGATGCAGCACAATTGATTATATAATTGGCATCATACAAATGTTGGATATCATTGATGTCTTGTCGATCATATACAAAGTTGGGATAAGTCAACAGTTCCCGAATATTGTCTGGATCTGAAGCAAATGATTCATTGTCAATGCCTCGCACATACCAATCTTGCTCTAAACATTGTCTGGCGACATGAAACCCAATAAACCCAGCACACCCAGTTACGTAAACAATTTGTTTTGTCATTCACTAATTATATTGGCTTTATTATCCAAAAAACAATTAACTTGGTAGTTTTTTCAGAATTTTTCAAACTGATAAATAGTTTGAAAATAGGAGTATAATAATGGCTTTTCAACCAACACTCAGTAAATTTGGCGTACCACTTGTTGCTGGATCAAGTGGGATTGGCATGCTTCAGCCCAAGTTCAAGCATCGTTTTAGAGTGAGTCTACAAAACTTTGGGCCCATTGGTTCAGCTTTGGATATCACTCGACAAGTAATGAAGGTTGGTCGTCCATCACTTACCACTCCTGAATCATCTGCAACCAGCTATAACAACATCATGTATTTTGCCGGACGTCCTGAATGGCAAACAATTACGTTCAGTGTGCGAGATGATGTCAACAACAGTGCTTCTCGACTGGTTGGTGCACAGCTACAGAAGCAGATGAACCACTTCGATCAAACAAGTCCACTTGCAGGTATTAACTACAAGTTCTTCATGCAAATTGAAGCTCTGGATGGTGGTATTGATGGCGTATTGGAAAATTGGTATTTAGAAGGTTGCTGGCTACCCAGTGTGTCTTATGATGAATTTGATTATGGTGATGCCACTGGTTACTTGGACATCAATATGACTGTTCGTTTCGATAACGCAACACAGGATCAAACAATCATGCCTGCTTCACAACCACCCACAGCCGCTGGTGTACTATTGGGTTAATTTTTAAGCCATAAATAGTCGTATGGCAATACCCACCACATCACCTCCAGTGTTGTTTAGAAATAAACAGTTAGCAACGCATTTCTTTGGTTCAGACGCTACTGGACAACAGATGCGAGCAATCCCTCGTGCAAAGTTCATGTACTATGTGAATTTTGTTGTGGATTCCACCGTAACAGCAATCTATCCTGAAATGACGAATTTGGGTGATTGGCGAGATGGTATCAGTTTTATGGTCAAATCAATCGATAGACCAAATATAGACATGCAGACTGTTGAAGTCAACGAATACAACAGAAAACGAGTAGTATACAATAAAGTCAAATACTCACCAACAAATATCACATTTCATGACACGGTTGATGACCGGATGCACACTGTTTGGCTCAAATATTTTCAATATTATTTTGGAGACAGTCGTCCCAAAACAGATGCAGCAAAACACTCAGCATTGGTAGAGTCCAGCTTTTATGATTCCAGTGGTTGGGGATTTCGACCAATTAACGAAGCTAAAAACTTTTTTCAAAGAATAGAAATATATGCTATATTTGGTGGCCGATATACTCAAATCAATTATATCAATCCTCGTATTAGCAGAGTTGAATGGCAGCGATTTGATTCAGCTAGCGCCGCTGAAACAACAGAGGTTAGTATGGGATTTGACTATGAATTTATTGAATATACCGCAACTGGAGCCACTCTTTCACAAGAACAGATTGAACAAATGGGTTTTACAGTTGATGTAACTGTTGAACCTGAAAATGTTCCTGCGCCAATCAATAATCAACTGGCAGTAGATGCCTATAGTTTATTACAACGCTTGTCTTCACCTGGCAGTCTATTAAATTCACTTACAAACAGTATTTCCACCAAATTGGGGTTCTCTTCAACTCTAGTAAATAATTTAATTAGTGGTGCGGTATCTCCACTCAACAACATTTTACCACAATCCAATTCAGGAATTGTTCGTGCTATTTCCAGTGGGTTAGTTAGTTCATCTCCCACAAATGTGTTGGGAAGTTTTGGTAATTTTAATTGGGGGACTCGATCAGTTGATCCAACAACTGTATTTGCACAATCAAGTGATCAATTGGCAAGTATTGTACCGACTGTAACTGGACCATTGACACAATCGAACCCACTGAGTGCAATTGATTCAACCACCGCCATTTCAAATGGTTCCGCAATACAAACCACAGACGCTATCAACACAGATGCATTAGATTTTTTCTGAGGAAAACATGACCACCATAAACAAAAGCCTTGCTAGACAAATACAACTTAATACTGGTACTATAAGTGCCACAAACACCAGTGGCACAATAAAGTATGTTGATAGCACAGGAAAATCAGTTTCTGTTGATGCAGTTAGTGATATGTTAAATCAAAATCCAGCTGTTTATGCTGGTCAAATTGGCACAAATGCCTACAACCATGCATTGGGTATATTTGGTGATTCAAATATACCAGTTGAAATGACACAAACATTGGCAGCAATTGCAGCATATTACAGTAATCAAACTGGAGTTGGTGTATATGAACTATTTAAAAATGGTACATTTGAAGCCAGTTTTCTTGCTGCAATCAATAGCTTGCGGGATGCAGGCAGTCAAATTGCACAATTTGAAATCAACACTACGCCAACCTGGGCAAATAATCGTTTGTTGGCAGGAGCAGTATCAGCAGCTATTTCGGGTGGTTCATGAGAAAAGCTCCCGAAGACAATCGAAGTCGATTCACACAGGGAACTTTTATTCCTAAGAATCCAAAAAAGTTGATTGGAAAACCTGATCCATTTTATCGCAGTGCCTGGGAATTGACTATTATGCAATTCTTCGATACCAGTCCCAGCGTGTTACAATGGGCCAGTGAAGCTATAAAAATACCCTATAAGAATCCTTTCAATACACGAGAAATGCGACAATATATACCAGACTTTCTAGTTGTTTATATTGACAATCGTGGGAAAACACATGCGGAATTAATTGAAGTCAAACCCAAAAAGGAAACATTGGCTGAATTCGCTAAAAGTCGACGAGATAAAAGTGCACAAATTTTAAATTCTGCCAAATGGGAAGCTGCAATTCGCTGGTGTCAAAAAAACAATATCAAATTTAATATTTTAACAGAAGACCAAATTTATAGGAACAAGGGCAAACGATGAGTCGTTTTGAGAAACTAAAAGAAACATTCAATATTGAAGATACCGAATTGAATGAAGAAGAATTGTCAGACACTGATTTTGTTGAATCAGAACCTGAACTTGAGCTGGATCAGCATGATCGTGAAATGGATGAAATCAGTCAGCTGGCTTTAACAGGTTATACCGACATGAAGGAGTTGGGTGAAAATGTTGAAATACGACATTCAGCTGAAATATTCCAGAGTGCTGCAACCATGTTAAAAATAAGTTTGGATGCTCGTAACAGCAAGGTTGACAAAAGACTTAGGTTGATGAAATTGCAATTGGATCGTCTTCGTTTGGATCGCATGTCTCCTGTGTCATCTGAACCAACTTCAATTGATGGTGAAGTCACTACGTTCGACCGAAATGATTTACTCAAACAAATCAAAGAAGCTCGTGCAGCAATAGCCATTGAAGAAGTTGACAAAAAGGTTTGATTTATTTAAAATAATGATAAAGGAGAAATGTCATGTCTAAAAAGAAAATGACTGAAGAAGAAAGAGAAGCTGCGCGCGAACGCTTTGTACAAGCTTGTGAAGGTTTGGCCGAAAGATCTCGTGAAAGACAACGTGGGCTTATAATCAAAATAGAAGAATTGAAACAACAAATTTCTGACAAACTACAACAAGAACCATCTGAAAAATAATCCAGCCCACACAATCATCTCCTGTGACAATCAAAAACATAAATAGCTTATACAGGAGACTTTGATGATTAAACCACTTAAAAATTATCTATCAGAATCAACAATTTCAGGAACTGTTGTCATCAAAACAGTTGAAAAACCCACGGATGAACAACTCAAACTTCTAAAGCGTATTTTAGAACGTTTTGAATTAACCCATTTTGAAGATCCCAGTGAAATTAAAAATGATCGTTCTGATTTTATAGATATCAAAAACCGAACTGTTTGGCGAACAACTGCTACAGTGGAGCTTCCATTTAGTCCATATATTCTACATCATGAAATTTCCGCAGCACTTAGAATCAATCCTTCACTGCTTATTGTACGTTCACAAGCTGAGCCCATTGAACAATATGCTGAAATTGAGCAGGAAAAGAAATCCAATGACATTGTTACTGCTGCTAGATTGAGTACTAAACGAGAATATGAAGATTGGGAATCACCCAATATTGAAGACTTGTTTGGTGATGAATACAATAAATCACTCCTAAATTATCTAGCCAAAGTCAAAGAAGATCGCAAGTCAACTGAAGTAGAGCCAGATGCTCCGCTGTTTAGTTGGTTGGATATGTCTAAGGTCAAACCCAATCCACTGGATTCCAAATTAGATACTGCGGATTATAATGCTGATATGGACACACCCAAACCAGTTTATAAATATGACAAGTCTGTTAAACCACCTGCCAGTTCAGCGTTTCAAGATCGATTTGGTGGATTTGATGCATCAGCATCTCCCAATCAGACCAAACCCAAAGGAAAGAAAAACTCATGATGGACGATATCAAACGTTTCCGCCAGCTAGCTGGTATTTCAGAAGATGCTTATTCACAGACCTACCCAACCACTTGCATGGAATGCGGTACAATGTTGGAAGGTGATCGTTGCCCAACATGTGAACCCGATGAAATTTGCCCCAATTGCCATATGGATCCCTGCGAATGTGGCCCAAATGATTGGTGTCCAAAATGTGGCGAACACAAAGCAGAGTGTTGCTGTGAAGAACCAGATGAACAATTGGTTGCTGAAGATCTAGCGACGTCAAATGATTGGGGCCACAAACCCGACACGATTGACCAGCAGTCTGAATATGAGGACCTGGAATCCACTCAATTCTACAATCCCGATGAAAAGTTTGGTAAGCGTGGTGATAATACGCTCGTAAACGAAGCTGCTCAAAAACTAAAAAAATTGACACAGCGTTATGCTACCTTCCTTCGAGAATTTGAAAATGATTCTGGTGTCGCTAGTCCACTAACTTCTAATTCACGCAATGAATTCAAATTTGATCCTTTTGCAGGAGAAGAACCAGTGACTGATGGCAGCAGAAGTCCTATGAGCACAGTACGTCAAGGCAATAATTTTTCCCGAAAGCCCAAGTCTAAATAGCAACCAAACGGTCTTGAACAACCTGCCAGTTAATAATTTTCCAGTGTTTGGCTAGATAGGCCTTCTTATCTGCTTGATAATCCAAAACAAACGCATGTTCCCACATGTCTATAATTAGAGCAATGTCTCGTTTAATTTGATGATTTGCTATCAATTCAATTGTGCCTTTTTTAGACAAATAACACCAGCCTGATCCCTGTGTTTTTAGAGCAGTTTCTTCAAATTGTTGTTTAAATTTATCAACTGACTGGAAATGCTGTTTCAAAAATTTAGTCAATTGACTGGGCATTGTGACAGAATCAGGTTGACTGAATTGATCAAAATACAAGTTGTGCAAAAATGCACCAGCTTCGTTAAATTTGGGATCACCTTCCTGATGGTTATATCGATCCACATAACCTTTGGCCAACACATCATGATGAAATTTTACTGCCTTTAAACTTAACACGGGTTCAAAGCTACCAGCTTTTTCCGGTAACGCATTCAAAGTCAATGTTTTGTTGTGAGATTCTAAGAGTCTGAAAAATTCCATACAGCTATTTATTGATTCTAGTTGATCCCTTTCAATAAAATGGTGACTAGTAAGGAAACACTAATGATTACAATAACAAATAAAAAATTGACAAAAACTTTTAAAAAATTTAACCAAAAGTATTTTGAATCAAAATTAAATCTACCAAATGAAATTATAATAGAATATATGGACACTGAGCTGGGAGCTTATATTCCGTTTGATGAAGGTCTATCAGCTGATGAGTTATATTTGACCAATGAATTTGATAACAATACAGATTTTGAAACCACATTGCTTCATGAAATGGTTCATATTTGGCAATGGCAAGTTTTAAAAAATGACAAATGTGGACATGACGCAGTTTTTGAATCCTGGCAAGCAAAATTTTCGGAATTAGGGTGGAACATTTGACTGCAAAAATAACTGATACAAGACCCCGAATAATTATTGAATGTAATACGATCACACAAAAAGTCAAAAGCTTTGTTATTGAGCGAACCGATAATCGAATCAAAGCTGAATTGCCCAGTGGCTTTCAAATGACCTTGGAAAAGAAGCCTCGACAGCGAAATTTTATTTGTAGAATTGGCCAATTGGAATTTATAACTGATGGTTGGGAAATTCCTGGTCCTACTCGCAATAAATAGGGTATGACGCTTTATTCCTATCCTCCCACAACAGTACAAGGCCCCACTGGACCAACAGGCTCTCCAGGACTCGTAGGCCCTACCGGACCCAATTCCGGCTTTACTGGACCAATTGGACCAACTGGCCCGGCAATAGGAAATGCGGTAATAGTAACAGCAAATACTTATTTGATGAATCATCAGGATCGATTTATTGGTGTCGTAAATGATACTATAACAAACGTTACTCTAATATCATCACAAGTCACTCCTGGTTGGACATGTAGCATAAAAGATTTGAGTGGTAATTTGGGAATTGCCACCAACCAAATTAATATTCTTGTGGATACTGGGTATATAGAAAATGAATCTGAAGCAGTTATAAACACTGCATATGGCACCATTAATGTCATCTATGCTCCAGTGTTTGATCAACCCAATTGGTGGATTGTTTCCAGGATCTAACGAATGATCACCCGACAAATATTTTCTGAAACAAAACCAGATCCCAATGACCTGGTTGACATGTATTTGGTTCCGGAAAGATCACGAATACAAGCCATGCTAGTATGCAATAATACCAGTGACCAAGCTGATCGCATCCGAGTTCGAATAGCTCCGGCTGGTTCTGTGCCAAACAATACGATGTGGATTGCCTACGAAGTTGAAATTCCCGGCAATCGACCACTGCATCTGCAAAGTCTACATTTAAATACAGGTGATTTAATTCAAGTCTACAGTCGATTTGGTCTTTCCAATTTTGTCTTAACTGGCGTTTTATGGGAAACACCCTATGTACCTGGAATCCCCCACACAATAATTGAAAATCAATTTCCACTGCCTGAAAACGTGCAAATAGTCACAGAAACACCACCCAACAACATATATTTTATCCCCCGAGGGCAGACCATTTGTTTTCCTTTCGAAGTGCGTGATAGAGCACAGATTCGTTTTACAGCCATACAGGAATTGTTTGAACCTACTCAACAATTTGCTTTGAACATGTGGCCCAGTCAATTTATCAATGGCACAAATTTACTGGGTCGCCCTATCACTCTGAGTGGGAATATTTCTGCACAACCATTATTAAAATCACAAATTGCCAGCATATGTTTATATGACGTTGGTATTTTGTCTAGTTTGATACAGGACGCAATCTATCATCAATGGATCAATCCCAACCAAATATACTATTTGAATATTCATAATCGAGAAAATCGAGATAATTATGCCAAAGTTGACATTGAATATTTTTGACATATAATCGGGATATGGAAAAATTTTTATCAAAAATACGTGTCATAGATACAGAAACAACATCTACTGAAATAGAAACTGCTGAGCTAGTAGAAATTGGTATGGCGGTTTGGAACTTCAATGTCGACAATTGGCAAACCAATTCCAGTTTGTTTGATTCTTGGATTCCGATCCCAGCAGAAGCGTCGGCGGTCAATAATATAAGCAGGCACCTACTGGCCGGTCGCCCAAAATTTTCTGAATCAATTCCAGTTGCAAATAATTTGCTGGGATTTGATGAGATGCCAATATGGGTTGCACACAATGCTAAATTTGATAGGGATATTCTAGCTAACAATTATAAAAAGCAGCAATTGATGGATCAAGCTGCTCAACTAGCAAATACAGATAATTGGATTTGTACTCTGCGATTAGCCAAACAATTGCTGCTTCCTGATTTTCCAATAACTACCTTTTCATTAAATTATTTCCGATACTTTTTTGACCTGCCTGTTGAAGATCGATCTCTACATAGGGCTGATATGGACTGTTTGGTATGTGGTGAATTTTTAAAACTATTGGTTTCATATGGACTGGAGTCCGGAAAACTGGATCCCAACGTTGATCTTGCAGAACAGTTGGTGGCTCTGTCAAATGCACCAATCACAGTTGCAACTTGGCCATTTGGTAAATATCGCGGAACCAAGTTAGTGGATATACCCACTGATTATTATATGTGGGCGATGAAAAACATGGATGCTCTTAATGATGAGCTGCCAAATTATGATGCAGACATAGCTGCCAGTGTGGCAGATGTATTGGTCAAAAGAGAAGGACTCTAAAATGTTGGAAATTATTGGATTGTATATTGCTTGGTGTTTTGTGCATGGGATGAACAAGGAAATCAAAAAACAACAGAAGAAATAAGATGAAATCACTGCAAGAATATATCGAGGCTATTGATCAGCCATTTGAAATGCCTTCTGCAAAAGATGGAGTCCGAGTTGGTCGAATCAAACCTCGAAATTGGACTGGTTCTAAATTATGGGTCTATCAAGTCAAAACTGATACGTATCAAGTTTATTTGGTGGTTGATTCCAAACAGGGGGTAGATCATCCCATTGGATATATTGGCTTACAATGGGTTGGTGGCAATATGTTTTGTGCTGATAATGCTTTTGTAGATCCCAACTTTCAAAAACGTGGTATTTTAAGTGAGTTAATGCTGTTTATCAAAAAAACTAGCAACCTAGAAATTTTGAGCGATACACATATGACAAAAGCTGGAATAGCACTTTGGAACAGTTTGGTGAAATCCCCCTTTTTCACTGCAAAAATCATGGATATCAAAAACAATATAAGTTTTGATTTTTCGGATATAGGTAGCGAATTACCTGATGGTACAATTGCAATAGATCCCAAAGATGACAACCAAGCATATGATTACTACAATCCAGTAACTGGGCGGGGACAACGATTCTTTTATCTTTTAGAGTCTCCTGAAAGCTTTACTTATATGGTTGAAGGCCGACAATACAAACATGGTTATTTGGGTGGTAGAACCGGGCCTGATGACATGCTTGCTCCCTATGGTCATTTTTCAGATGGTGATTTGTGATCTTGACTAGACTTTAATATCAAGCTATAAATCAATTACTGCTTTTAAAAAGGAACTCACAATGTCTCAGAAAGTAACCTGCAATTCTTGTAAGAAGACTTATATGACTACCGTTGTATATGGTCAAAGCCGTTGTGTTCATTGTGGTCACACCAACGTTGCACTGAGTGAAAATTTCAAAAATACTCGCCATGAAGAAAGCATTTCTACGGTTGATTCATCTCCGGTGTTTGACAGCTCGTCTGTTTTCACCTCAATTGATACGAGTACTCCTGATTCATTCACCGGCGCCGGTGGTGATTTTGGTGGTGGCGGAAGTTCAGGAGATTGGTAATGAAGGACATTTATCTCAAGCTATACACAGAAGTACTGGATGACTTGATTGAATCTGGCATGGATCCCAAATTAGCTGATGAGCTAGCAAGTGAACGTGCTTACCAGATTCTGGGAGAATATTTGGGTGACATTGCAGATTCAAAGAAACTTGATCGCGCCGATTTGATGATTCAAAAAATCCAACCCTAGATCAGTTATTCGCCATTCAACATGTTCAAATCCAGCCATGTCATAAAAGGCTGGCTGCTGTTTAATATAGCCTGATCTCAACAAACTTTCATAAACTGATTTTTGAGTGGGACTAATTCCAGAATTATCCTTTTCAAATATGATGTGATAGTGTGCTGCTGACGCAATTGCAGCCAACAAAAGTATCTTACCATATCCCAAATTTCTGAAATTAGAATTCACAGAAGAATAATTATTAACAACTATTCGCTTGTTGTTTTCTATATGTGCGTATCTAGTGAATATAAAAGACCCGACTTCTCGTTGACCCAATTTTAGAGTTGTGATAAATTTGTCAGTAACTCTTTGATCCAAAAGTTTTTCTGATTCAGCTGTCAGCATTTCACTGTCTTCAAACAAGCTGAAAATCTTTTTTTCAAATAATTCTATTAGTTTCATGACATGTTTCCACAACCACAGCTATTTATGAAATTTTGGTTGATTTCTTTGAAAAATTCCATATATTGAAATAAATGAGGTTTGACATGGAACAATTTTTCAATATCGAAGATCAGGATCAAGATCTAGAAATCTATTCAATTTCAGATGATGTGATTGAAGAGCTGTTGGTCAAGAGTCGAGAATCAACCAAGTCCGTTCCAGCTGGAGACGATGCATTCGTTACAATTGAATCATCTGTCCTAATTGATCTTTTGACTGAGCTTGAACAATATCGATCGGCTGAACGTGACTTACAAACACACTTATCTCATTGTAATATTTGGCCCTATGATCATAGCTGCAAATATGGTGAACCCGATTGTCCTGCACTTCGAATCAAAATTGACCCTGAACAATTAGCACAGGCTTTGTTTAGTGTACAAGGCGGCGTTAACGCTGTTGATGGGACTTGGAATTCTGACATAGTGCAACGAGTATACACCACTATGGCAGAAGGCATTTTGGATATCTTGGTGAAATCAGATGAACAAGTATTCTGATGCAAATAATTTGACTGAAGATGTTCAAATAATCTACGTGCAAATTGGACATACTCTAATCCGGAATATCAAAAATCCCAGTCTGAGAGTTCAATTGTCAGCGGTCAAAAAAGATTGGCGAGCAATCGTCTATATAGATCATCCGACACCCATGATTCAAGCAGCCGCATGCAGACAAAGTACTGAAGCCTGGCACAATATTCATCCTGAATCATGTCGAGACCCAAGCTTGAAAAATATCTATAAATAATGAATGCGATTAACTGACTTATTTGAAAACAACCGAATTGCAATTTTTGAAACAGGTGATTCACCGTTTCCATATAGCTTGTCTTTTCAGACTAGCAATCTCTATATCTGGGAATTTCGCCCAACTGAAAAATTAGACATCAAATATGAAGTCACGTTTCAACGTGGTGGATTGGCAAAATATCCTCGAGTTTGGAGCATGGAGTTTGGTACATTCGGGCCGGACCGTCCCCTCCATGATCCCTATGCATTGAACAACTTGGCAAAAAATAAAATCGTAAGTGCCACTCGACTTTTCAGTACAATCTACAATATATTATTGGATTTTATAAAGGCAGAATCTGCAACCGAAATCATGTTCTCCGCCAAAGAACCTGTTAGGATCGAATCCTACAAAAATATAGTTCCTAAGTTAGCTCGAAGATTGGGATGGCAGTATCAAAGTTTACCGTATCAATCTCGACCAGATTCTGAAGAGCTGACATTATTTAGAATTTTCAACAATGGGCAATTGTTGGAAGCCAGCATGCATATGGATGGATTTTGGATAACCGATAATCAAGAAATATTATACATTGACCATGCGCATGGAATACACCATAACGAAATAGCAGCCCAACAATTCCCTTTACCAGATATTGATCATCCGGACTTTGACATAAAAGATTTACCAGCTAATGCTGCATTGGCGGCTGGATGGATCAGAGTCAATACCACTCCTAAAAGTCTAAACATTCAATTCTACAATAGTAGAGTCAGACGGGCGACCATAAGAAAACTGCTTGAATTTATAATGCCCTACAAAAATAGATACGATTGTACATTCTTTTTGGATGATCAAATTGTCAAAACTAAAACCAGTCAAATTACTTTTCATGAATTACAAGACACTTTAAAATACTATTCTTTCAATGTGAAGAAATAATTAAGACTTTTTGAAATTATCAACTTTATGTCGAAATATGATTCTGCCCTTGGTCAAATCATAGGGACTCATTTCCATGTCAACTCGGTCACCTAATTTGATACTAATATTATGCATTCGCATTTTGCCACTTAAGTGACCCAATATTCTCACAGAATTTTCCAACTCAACTCTAAAGAACGCATTGGGAAGCAGTTCAACTATTCGACCAGTGACTTGTATATTGTCAGTATTTTTTGCCATTCAATTTATTTATCATAAATAATTAGTGAAAAAATTTTATTGTATTTTTGAAACTTGGCAAGAAGGTCGAATAGATATAGATCCACCGTTCCAATTAATTGAAATGGGAAGTTGGCTCAATATCAAAACCAACATTGTTATAGAAAATGAACGATATTATGAACTTTGGAAAAATTTAAATGCCAATGAAATAGTTCGATTTCAATCTGAACATCGACAAAGCTGGGTGATTGCCTGTTGTTTGGAATCCAAAACAGATGACATTTTAAAACAACTTCAAAAAAGAGTGCCAGATGCTGTCATAAAAGGCATAGTAGAAATAACCGCTGAAAATTCTAAGACGGTGGATCTGTTTTTTCAGCAGACTGGATAATTGCTAATTGAGACTCAGCTGCTTTAATTAGAGCTTGTACGTCATGACATAATAAAATTACAGGAGGATCTTTGTTCCATCTAAGAGCATTTTCCAGTGCGCGTTTGGCATTAAATATTGCACCGATTAAAGCATCATTATTGGACTTTTTCATTTATTTCCTTTGTAATTCCAACATGTTATTTTCAGAATATTTTAAATCTATCCACTGCACTACTTCGGCTTCTGTCCAAACGGATTGTGGATTTTTTAATTGATTCAATTTCAAAAATTCTTGCCAGAGTAATCTGTTAGTTTCCCAACAGGGTTTTGAATCATCTGGCCAGTCTCTGAATAATTCTATCTTCATAATTCAATTATACAGATACCACCAAACAGAATAAATAAATAGTCTACAAATTTAGGAAACCCATGAGATATTCAGATTTTGCAAAGTCCATAAAAGAAGCCAAAGAACTGGATTATGAACCACCCGAAAATGCAGATCCTTCTACAATATATACGGCCAGTGGCGCCAAGGGAGTAGTCAACAAAATTGTGGCATTCCTAAACGGTTATAGAAATCGTCGTTATAACAAATTGGTTATGAATCTATTGAGATTAGAACAACTGGAAGAACAAGCCAAACAATTGAAAGAAGCTGCCAAAGAAGACACCAAAGTACTGGTTGCAAGTTTGTTTAAAGCTGAAGACGCTTGTTGCACGCGTATTGTTGAAACCAACAATTTTATCCTACAAATATCCAAAGATCCTGAAGCCGTCACTAGCTACAAATACAAAGAGGTTTTAGATAAATTACAGGAAAAAATTCCAGAATTAACTACGATAGTTAATAAATTGCTGGAAGAGCATAAAACTGTTGCTCCACCAAAATTGCCAAGTATTAAAATAATTGACAAGCGCCCACAAAAACTAAAAGAGTTTCAAAGTGCTGGTCTGAGTTTAGAAAAGCAAGCAGATATTAATCTTGCTTGTACACAGATTTGGTTTGAAACTGAAAAATTGCTGATGCAATGGGATCAATTTTTAGACAACCTCAAACAGAAGATCGATTAATCTTCAAGCCAGTCATACCCGTCTTCAGTAGAATAACAAACTCGACTAATCCCAAATGCAGTCAGTGCCGATTGACATCCAGGGCAGGGTCGACTCAATGCTGGAATTGACTTGCCACTGAATTGATCCTGATTTTTTGACCGATAGACATACATGGTTGCGCGCTGAATGGTGGCGTCATCAGTGTTTCGGATAGCTTGTCTAAGACAATCGATTTCAGCATGCTTATAGATACGCTCAGTATTAGGACTGGAATACTTGGGAATAGCAAATCGCTTTTGCAGTGGGTGCGTTTTGTTGCTGTTGATTCCCAGTGCAATAATTTCATTTTTATAGACTAGTGCCGCGGCAATGCGAGCTTTGAAAACTGGTTCCAGAGTCTGGGTGACCTTGTCCAACTCCCTAAAAATCTTTTGATGCCGGCGTTCATACATTTGAATTACCAAAACTTGCTAACAACTTGATGATAATAGCAGTTTCGTTTTCACATGTCAAGAAAGCTATTTGACATCGGTTGATTTTTTCATATAATTTGGTTTGATTAATGAGTATCAAAATGATAGCTGTGGACAAAACACCTTGGAAAACTGATTTCATGATTTATCCATGGACAGTAGAGAAATTTTATCATTGGGTAAGTGACTTGGCTAATCAACAGGCAGTATCATATGCAGATTTTTTAGAAATACGACGTACCTTGGGAAACATTGAAATTGAAAAATTTAATGGGAAATGGATTGAAAGACACATTGTTTTTCAATCAGTTGAAGACATGTTGGAATTCAAATTGGCGTGGGGATGATATGAAGAAAAGAATGAAAATCAAAGACAATTATATTTATGAGAATTTCGTTGAATATATTTGGAAGATATATGATTCAGAACAATATCAAGTTTTGCATACAAAAAACATACTCGACAAATATATGAAAATTACAGAAATTGAATTGAAGAAATTCAATGCGTTTAGGTATTCTAGAGACGGGAGCATCTATTCAGCCACCATAATAGAATATGGCAACATAGTCACGTTTGATAATCCAGAACTCCAGCTGGAATTTAAAATGATGTTTGGTTAACCAATGGAAATTGCTGATCTACATTTGGGATCTTTTGATGATACATTCATCACCACAGTTTGGTGTAATTTCAAAGCCCACTATGAAGCAACCTATGAATCCAGTTTGGAATATTCAAACGGTGAATCAATTTATCTGTGGCGTGATCAACTCTTGAAAAGTTTCAATGGTCGCTTGCAATTACTGGGCGCTGAGTTCACAATCCGATTTGATTCTATTGAAGATCGACTTGAATTTCTTTTGACGTTTGGATAGGTAGATGACTAACATAATTTTGAAAATAACTATTGGAAACAGTCAATGGCCCACTGTTTTATGGGAAAAATTCATTCAATTGAATGATTTGAGCCTCGTTAGTTGGTATTGCCATGGATTAGATGATCACAGTTATATCAAAGACGAAATTCAAACTTTATTAGATCCATATTCAGCCAAGTTAGATGTTGAAAATGATCAATTGATTTTTGAAACTGAAGCCGATAAATTGGAATTTTTAATACCGCGCGCAAGTCTGTTGGGTCTTTAGACCAACAGATACAAGCGCGTTGTTGCTCCTATTGATTAATATAATGCTCAATAATTGATTTGTCAAATAAGCTAATATCTATTTCTTTTATTGATAATATTTTTATTTCTGGTAATAATTATACATGCAGAAAATATCAGCATACAAAATTCGATTAAAACCAACACTGGATCAAATACAAATGTTGATTGGTTGGCAAGGTCAGATCCGTTTTATTTGGAATATGATGCTGGAAATCAATATCCACAAATATGACACTGAAAAGAAGTTTGAATTTCGGTACGACATGCAAAAACGACTACCTGCATTGAAAAAAGAACTCAAGTGGTTGAATGCGCCTGCACATGCCTATCAAAACACAATAAAAAATTTACACAATGCATTGGTTGGTTGTTTTAAACAAGGACTGGGATTCCCGAATTTCAAAGCAAAACATTTTGATAACCCCGGAATAGAAATAACACAAGTCAACCAACACATCAAGTGGTGGTCCGATAAAATACAAATACCCATTATTGGCAAAATCAAATGGACGTATCATAGGAAAATAAAAGGCCGATTGCTATCAGCTACTATTAAACGAGATGGCGATCAGTGGTATGTTTGTATGTTGACGGAACAAGAAGGCAATGAACAACAGACAACTTTTGTTGAATCAGATTGTGTTGGTATTGATTTGGGACTCAAGGACTTTGCTATTACAAGCGATGGCGAGGTAATTGAAACCCCCAAGTTTTATAGAAAGAAACAAAAGAAATTAAAACGTGCACAACAAAAACTGTCACGCAAAGAAAAAGCAAGTCGAAACAGGGAGAAACAACGAAAGAAAGTAGCACGTATACATCAAAAGATAAGATTCCAAAGAAGTAATTTTCATCATCAATTAAGTAGCGCGATAACCAAACGATACCCAGTTGTATTTGTTGAAAATTTGAATATCAAG
>Ga0208617_1000111_pt1 | contig 27552 bp, 30 predicted proteins | sample CryBogCBE06Nov07_FD_184581 | JGI IMG/M metagenome (GOLD analysis project Ga0208617, IMG submission 184581) | Freshwater microbial communities from Crystal Bog, Wisconsin, USA - CBE06Nov07 (SPAdes) (version 2) | ecosystem: Environmental > Aquatic > Freshwater > Lake | place: Crystal Bog...
CTAAAACTATAAAAGCAATTACTTGCTTTCTTGATATAGAACTCGCTATTTCAATCACGAATTTTTATTTTCAAAATATAATTGTTTGTTGATAAAGGGGTTATTGACTGATCTCTTTCTTCCATTGATTCGATCAATCACTTTATTTAAAACAACTATGTGTTATTTATAAGTTCTTTATTCGTTAATGTCAAATAAAAATTCAACTTTTTATTACTCGATATAACTATTTTTCATTCTTACATGTTAACATAAATAAGACATACATTGATGGAAAGGGAAGTCAGTGGCAAATAACATAGATTTTATAGTCAAGAATGGTCTGCAAGTAAGTTCCAACTTAATTGTTGGACAAACAAATTGAAGAACATCACATAATCAATAAATAGTTGATGAAAACATATAATAGAAGCCAATTAGATAAAATATTGATCAATTTATGTGATCTTGTTATTGAAAGGCAAAAAAATGATCCTGAAAAATGGGGATTAGTTGGTGCCGCATTTATTGATCGTGATACTGGCTATAAGACCACAGCGACCAGCATTAAAAAATCTGGAAAATGGCAACACGCTGAAAGAACAGCAATAAACATTTTTAAAAATAGATTTGGTTATACGCCTGAGCATTCAATTATGGTTGTTACCTTGAGTCCTTGCAGTGACACAATTGAAGATCGGTTTGGTACTGATTGTGAATCACTGATTGAAGATCTTCCAGATTGTCAAGTTTATGTGGGTTATCGAGATCCCAGTCAAACCCTGTCCAATCCCGATTTTGAAATAGCTTATACTAACAACACTGAAATTCAACAAATTTGCCGTGAATTAGCTGATTTCTTTTTAGATGCAGAAGATCACGCACTAACAGAATCACTTAAATCACTGGGAATTACAGCCGCAGCAATTCTTACATCTGTAGGTGTTCTAAGCCAAGCAATCAATATGAATCAAGATTATATTCAACAAACAATTGATAATAATTTTAGAGCGCCTGAAAACACTGAATTCCCCAAACGATCCACTGATGATCCCACTCCTGTTAGGATTCAAAGACCTGATAGACCTCCAGAAATAACTGAAGACGTAAAAAAAGTTGTGGAATTTTTGCAAAGACCACTTGCCAAAGAATTACTGGAATCAGCTCAAAAACATGGCATCCGAGGCATGGAACTACTTCAATTAATTGCGCAATGTGCTCATGAAACTGCTAATTTTACGACACTTAGAGAACATGGCACAAGACAGGACTTTATGCAACAATATGACCGTCGCCACAATCCTGAAACCGCAGAAATTTTAGGCAATGAACGGCCAGGCGATGGGGCAAAATATTATGGTCGTGGATTCATACAATTAACTGGAAGAGATAATTATAGACAAGCGGGCAGAGCACTCAATCTTCCCTTGGAAACGCATCCCGAACTAGTTGAAAAAGATCCTAAGATTGCTGCTGAAACAACAATTTGGTTTTGGAAAACCCACGTGGCTGCAAAAACAAATAATTTTGAAGATACTCGAGAAGTCACAAAGCCCATTAATCGAACACTTCATGGCATAGAAGACAGAGAAGCCAACTTCCGTGGTTTGAAACAATTTTTAAACATACTGAATTTCAAAAATTCACAAGATCAATCCAAGCAGTAGTTGACAAAACAACAAAAATTCTAAAAATTAGAATTTGAAGCGGCATTGATCAATTTGATAAATGCATATAAATAATGAGAAAATCAAGGAGATGAACGATGGATCAATATCAATTTGCTACAATCACTTCTCAATCATATGAACAGCGCGGTCGCTTCCATTTAGACAATATCGGGAATGGTGCATTTTTAGTAACGCCTGCTGGACATAAAATTTATCTAGCTACTGACGAACACTTTCAATTAACTGAAGAAGAATGCATTCAATTCAACGGCGTTGAAGTCGTGGCTAGACTAAATTCAATTAGTTTCGATCATGTGGATGGTGATATTATAAGTGTCGCTCTTCTATCAACATTGAATTCAATTAATTAAAAATTTATTATTTGATTGCCAACAAACTTAAATACTGCAAATAAAATGCAGTGTTCTACCAAACACCAATATCGATAAATATGTTTGGGCAAAATAAGTGGGTTAGGCAGGATGGTTCACAATTTAATACAATTCATAATTGCACATCAAGCAATGATCAAAACTATTTTATCTGGAATAGCTGGAACACTGACATTTTTGTTGAATTCTGCTGTCAGAGGATATGTAATAAATGGCCTATTAAAAATTCGAGACTTTTTTATATGGATAACAACTCCTATTCAATTGCCATGGATTATTCTCAAGCAGAATGAAAAAATATTGCAGGAATTATATACAAATGACGGCAGTAGTTTGCGTGACACAATCAATCGATTGGATCGCAGACAAATTATTTTAAATGATCGTATATTAGGGATACTTGATCGAGATGACATGGCAATTTTTGAAACCGACAACAAGGGACAATTTATTTGGGTAAATTCAGCTTATTTGAGCATGAGTGGTAGAACATTGACTGATTTAATCGGACATGGTTGGATTAATTCTGTGTTAGAAACAGATCGCAATCGAGTGATCACTGAGTGGGATCGAGCAATTGAAGAACAGCGTACATTTGAAATGACATTTTCATTTCAACACCAATATACTGATAGAATCACATTAGCATTTGTTAAGGCCACACCCAATCGATCAGCAAATGAAATTGTGGGATGGACAGGTTATATTTCTCCGGTAGATAATTGACATATAGTTGAACATTACATATATTTGTTTAGTGAAGGGGCGGTAAGCCCTTAAACTTTCAAACAAAGGAAAATATATGACAATGAAAATTATTCTAGCTAGTCTAGCAGCCGTGTCTGCGGTCGCTCTGGCCAGTGCTGCTTCAGCTCAACAAGTTACAGTTGAAGCCAAGTCAGTGGTTTCTGACAAGTCAACTGACTATGGTGCATTCCGTCTTCGTGCAACTGGCGCAAGTTACTGGAATTCACAAGCGGGTGTTGAAGTTGAAACATTCCAAGCTAATCACAATGGCGTTGTAGTTACCAACGTTTCTGGTGTTGCTACACGTGACTATGTGGCCACACTGGTACCAGTTCTAAAGAAGGTTACTTTCACAGGCGGTGTTGAACTGGGTGATTCTATTCAGCCAGGTACCAATAACCTGTTCTATGGTGTTGAAGGATCAGCTGCCTATGCACTTGCTCCTAAGGTAACGCTTACTGCTGGTTATCGTCTACGTGAGGGATTTGGCAACAAGTTCTCTGAACAACGTCGATTCCAAGCTTCTGGTGCATACCAAGTACTGCCAAACACCAGTGTTTCACTAAATTATTATCGTGATCATACTGCACTAACCAACTGGCATGCAGATGGTGATACTAATGAATTTGGTGTTTCAGTTTCACACAAGTTCTAAAATAAACTAATAGAAAAGGCCGGGGGAACTCGGCCTTTTTTATGATTGGATACCAAATGGCACTCGCACCAATTTTTGTGACAACAACAAATTATCGAAAAAAGTCTCGTCCTAATAAAAAACAACAACGAGCACAGGCTGAACACGAAGCTTGGTTGAAAAAACAAGGTTTGCATTCTTCACAATTATCGGCGAAAAAGAAATTCAAAGAAACTCGAGACGTATATCAACCTATTCAAAAAGCCAGTGATCAAATACCAGGTCCAGGATTTCAAAAATCAGTTTTCTTATCGGAATGGAAACGAGATTTAGAAGATGATGAAATGGCGGAACGTGAAAAACAAGCTCTAGAACAAGCTCGACAAAAAGCTAGACAAGTTGCACCAGCTTTTTCCAAAGGAGGGTATCAATATATAACTCCGGGCTCTGATTTGACTGAGCTCGGAAAGAAAAAATAACAAAGGCATAAATACCTTTATAACCAAATGGTGAGCTCTTTGAAATTATATGATCTTTTAGAAATTTGTTCAAGAAATCAATATGAATCAATGAATCGCCAAAGACTTCTAGAATTTAAGAGTCTAAAATCACAACATGTTATTATTGTATCAGCCAGCCTGGAATGCACTGGATTGCAAAAATTATTAACATCAATTACTCCAGTTGATTTTACTTATGAAATACAATCCATAAACGTAAGTACGTCTAATTGGATCACAATTGATATGATATATGATCAAATTAAAATTAACAGAAATAATACAATAGTCATTGTTCCAAAAAAAACAGTTGGATCAGATGAGGATTTAGAAAAAATGTTACATGTACCAATTTTTCGCGGGCTTGAGGATTATGAACAAGCAATGTGTACCAGCAATTTTTCAATTAAAGATATTACACGTCCCATAATTTCTTTGATAGGCCCGCCATGTACTGATAAAACACTTTTATGTCGTGAGCTAGCCAGGATTTATGAAATACCCTATATCAGTTTGATTGAATTGGTTAATATTGGCATTGCAAAATCTGACCCATTAGCAATTAGAGCCAATGAATATTTGATGCAACATAATTTGATTCCAGATTATATAGCAGCTGAACTGATTCGAGCAAGATTATCAAACACTGATACCAAAGCTGGTTTTATTTTTGATGGATATCCTAAAACAACCGCAGACATCAAATGGTTAATGGAAATGTCAGTAAATCCCAATGTGGTAATTAATTTGAATCTAAATTTAAAAAATATCACAAAAAATCTAAGAAAATATTTCCCGCAAAATCAAATTAAATCAATATTAGAAAAATTTCATCAAGAAACTCAAACTGTTATAAATTATTATTCTTCAACATCTGAAATCATACACCTAGATATAAATGGACTGGAATTTTCAGAAATATTGAGTAGAGTATCAGCCAGACTGGATCCTATTTTCAGCAACAAACCAACGATCGTTGAGCCTGTTTGGGAGATGCCTGAGTTGATTGCTGCAATAGGTTGATATTTCGTCAATAAAATTGTATATTGTGATCATAGGCCGATGGTGAAATGGAGATCACAGAAAACTTCTAATTTTTTATTCCCAGTTCAATTCTGGGTCGGCCTGCCACAAACTTTTGTTTTCTTTGAATTCATATAAATAGTCTTATAATTGGAGACTATTATGAGCGCAGAAGACATTAGAAAAATTTTAAATACTTTTAATGATATTGATGGTAATAAACAACACTTGCAAGAACGTCGTAGTCTTTTAAAAAGATCGACAAATCCACTAAGTGAAATCAAAATGCCCGATATCAAAGTTCCCAATTTCTTTAAAAAGAAGTCGGAACCCACCTCAAATTTTGATGAAGAACTATTTAAATTTGCACAAAACTTGTCTTTACCTTCTGATTATGATGTTAATCAAAGGCAAGATTATGGACGGGATTCAGATGGTACAATGTTTGCCACTGTTGATTGTTATGTTACTGAACCAAAATATACTGATACTCCAAATGGTCTGCAAATGCATGGTGATGCATTAGAAAAATTTATGCAAACAGATTTTCCTGGTACAATTCGTATAAAAAATGAAAGTCAAGATGTAACTGATGATGAAGATTCTGAAGGAACACATACTGATGGCAGTCCATGGCATAAAATAAAAGTTTTCAGACATACTTTTGAATGTCCCTCTAGAAAAGAGAATAACAATGGCTGAAAAATTAATTGATCACATGCGAACTCTAATGGCAAGTAATTTCACACTCTACTTGAAAACGCATACTGCTCATTGGAATGTGTCTGGCATGTTCTTTCAATCACTGCATGCTCTTTTCTTAGAACAATATGAAGACTTGTTTGATCAAGTAGACACCATTGCAGAAAAAATACGACGCTTGGATTTTTTCGTACCTGCTGGATTGGCTGAATTTCAAGAAAAAACCATTTTTGAAGATTTCACAATAGCATTATCCGCTACAGAATATTTGGAACAATTACTGACTGATCATGAAGCTATGTTAATTTTATTACAAAAAGTTTTTGATGCAGCCGAATCTGACAATAATCAAGCACTTATGAATTATTTGGCTGAACGTCTTGATGCACACCAAATGCATCGCTGGAAACTTAGGACTACGCTAAACGCTATAAAGTGAAATAGCTGGTTTGAATACTTAAATTAATATTGGATTGTGTTCCACTATAAGAAACTACAACGTTCCCACTTGTCATGGCCGCAGACAATGTTCCCATTGAATATCCTGAATTCACATGATTTACGGTACTGATATAAACTGAGTTATGATTTTGTACCAACAGGGTTTCTGATATTTCCACATTTGATCCAGCAACAGCTTGAATCAAATATTTTGCTGATTGATATTGTGTATTTGGCCAACTGTCAATTTGAGCAATAGTATTTCCAGTATTGATTTTGGTTGGTGAATAAATTTGTGCTAAATTGGCAACCGTTTCTATCACAATCGGGCCTGGACCACCATCCACTAAAATTGGATTACTAGTTACACTGCCAATTAACTGAATAGTTTTGGATTGTAGGTTCTCAATCTCAGTTTTAATTATTGAATAATTATCACGATGCCCCTTACTGGATTGACTGATTCCCGGAACAGGATAATTTGGATTTACTCGGCTGCCTACTGTCATGTTTTTCCTAAATATGTAGACTATTTAACCAATTTTCGAATCAAGGTACTGCTTGATATTTGAGTTGGTTCCAGTGTAAAGTTTGCCAAAGTAGTTTCAAAAACCGTGGCATTGGCAGTGTATTGCATGATAGGTAAATGTTTATAATCAAATTTGGTTTGATTATTATCCCACGTAGTTTTATTTTGATCAAATAGTGTATTACTGGGTTCCAGATAATCATCAAAGGTTGTTGAACTACCATCAAATATGGTTAGATTTTGATCAAAGCGACTGGACCCAGTCCACAATTTTCCCTGGTAGTTTAACAACACATAGTCAACTGTAAATTGATATCCTTCTAATCCAGCAAGTGCATTGGTTTGTTCATTTGCTAAAATTCTAGACATGCTGGAATTTTCAACTACTGCTAGTGGGATAACAGGTTGCCAAGCTGTTAATCCTGGATCCAATATTTCTTCTGAATCAATTGTTATTTGCGTATTGGATGAATACCCTGTCCCAGCATTCAAAATACCAATATTGGAAAGTCCTAAAGCAAATTCTACTGTTGCTTGTCCATCCGATGAATTGTAGACTGTTTGTGGACCACTGGGAAATTTTTTGTAATTTCCTTCTTGATCAATAATAAAATTGAGAATATTATTTGTTGAATCAAAAACGACAATTGCCGGAATATCAAATTCACCAATATCGACTATAACTTGATCGCCAGGTAACCAGTTGCCATTCATAGAAACAATTGTAGTGCTTTGTATAGATAAATTGCTGGTTATTTCAGCGCCAGTTCCACTACCAGTTACTATTAAATTCGGAGCAAACAAATAATTTTTTCCAGGAGATATTACTGAAACGGTTGACAATTGTCCGCTTGGATCCACGGTCGAGACCAATGATGCTGTAGTTCCATTAATAGAAGCTTTGAAATCATAATAGTTTTCTATGTTATTTCTGATGTTAGTTAAACTAGCCACATCCATTGTCCCTGTTTGGAATTCAGCCGTCGCATTTGATTGCAACTGTGGATCTCGAATACTGACATATAATTGTTGATTAGTACCAATTGTGAGATTTGATACGTTTCCGAATGACAAATCGATTGGCTTTAATTGCTGTTGCATGTATCTTTCAAATTGATCAGGATTGATCCAAACTGGATTTAAACCAGAAATCAAATTCAAACGTGGGTGTGAACTATCAATTGGTAAAAATTGAGAAAAAGGTTCAACTACAAATGTATCAACCAACAATTCTTTGGTTGTTATCCACTGCTCTTTTATTTTTCCCATTAGAGGTATTGTTACATCCAATCTAAGAATGCCTTTACTCAACACTTGTAACGTATATCTCTGAGAAATGGTGGCAGTTTCATCTGAGACAGATATTTCCCAAGCATAAGTATGATCAACTGGTTGAAATTCCAAGAATCCCACTATCACTCCATTGAAAGTATCCAATCGCAATCCCGGAGGTATATTTCCACCAATGATTGAATATGTTAAATTTCTAGTTCTGGTGCTAGTTGCGCTCACATCAAAAACAACCAATTGTCCTTGTTCAAATATTCCCAAATCAGTTGCATTGGAATTGAATAATAAAGCAGCATCTATATTGGGTAATACTCGAAATTTGATATATTGGGTTACTTCAGCAATAGAATTCCGAGCGGTTATTCCAACGGTATAATCTGTTATTTGTGTTACTTTGGGAACTCGACCATGCAATAAACCGGTTGATGTCAACATTAGGGTATTAGTAGGTAATGCAGATGCTGGCGTAAAAGTGATTATATCAATATTGGGATTGAATACCTGCATTTGATATTCAAAAAACTCACCCGATTTTATTGTTCCAAGTATTGTATTTCCTGGTGTCTGCCAAATTGGTTCAAATACAATAGGAACTTGTATTATTGTTAATAATTGATCTCTATATGTTGAATCAATTTGTGCTCGAACTGTGAAATGTATGTCAGTTACCACGTCAATATTATTTTCTGGAAAAAAATTAATCACTCCTGTGAGAGTGTCAATTGTCATACCAGCCGGAATTCCAGTATTATCCAGGGGAGGTATCAAATAATAAGAAATTGATTTATTTGAATTAGTGTTGGCCGTAACTTGATAAGTTGTTGGTCCAGCAGCAGAAGCATAGCCAACGATCGTTATTTGCCCAGTCCATGTGATTTCTAATTCTTGTTCTTCTATTATATTTAGATAATAAGTTCTATCACTTATTGCTGTTGAATTGGTAATTCTCCAAGTCCAAGCATAACTTCCTATTTCAGGTGTTCCGGAAATTTGAATAGAGTTACCTGACCTAGTCCAAATCAAACCAGCTGGGAAAACACCATTTAATAAAGTGATTGTTGCAGTTGAATCAGAATGGTAATCAATCATAATCGGTGTTTGATTTAAATCAGTTGTCACCGAATTCACAGTTGGTAGATTGGCTGGGGTAACCCAATAGGGGATTGTCATCCCTTATTTATTGGTTTGCAATCTCAGCTAATTCAATCAAAAGAGCACTCAAACAAATTTCTGGATCAGCAATAACCGCATGGTCCCGGAGACGATTTGCAATTTGAATTACGGCAGCATTTTGTTGATTTTCCGTTGTACCCCACCAGGTTAAATTTCTATACAACAGTCTATAAATGTCTTCATAGTCATTTTCCTGTACATTAGCGGAAATGATTTCTCTGGCACGTTTAATATCACCAGTTTTGAAATGACTAATTGCTGTAACAAGATATTCTTGTGTGCCTGAACTGGCTGAACTTGCGCTTGGTCTATGTAGTCGACCATCTCGACTATTTTGCTGTAGATAATTGATACATTTACGTAGATCTGGATAACTGGCAGTTACATATTCCTGTAGAATATCCAATGCTGAATCATCCAATTCAATGTTTTCTGCCATGAGAATATGAGCTGCACGAGTCAAGAATTGTTCCCAATCCAATTTTTCAAAATGAAACCAAACACATCTGCTTTTGATAGGAGGCGTTATTTTATTGGGGTGATTGGTTGTTAGGATCCAGCGACATGTAGAACTATATTCTTCCATCATGTTTTTTAGTAGATCCATAGCGTTTGCAGTAATTCGATCAGCTTCATCTAAAAGCACATACTTGAATTCACCCATCGGCATAGTGTCGATGAAGTTTTCTAAATTTCTGAAATCATCTATTTTATTTTCTTTGGATGCGTTGATATATTTGACGTCACTAGGATCAACACCAATTTCAGACAAAATCATTTTAGATAGACTCGTCTTCCCCAACCCTGCAGGTCCTGAGAAAATGCAATCCGGCACATTTTTTTCAGCAATCCAACGCTCTACTTGATCACGTTGATTTTGATCTACCCAAACATAGTCGTCAATAGTCTTGGGACGATATTTTTCTCTCCAGAGTTGTTTTTCTTGATTCATTTGATGATTGCCTTCTTTTCCTAATTATACGGAAAATAGAAAGCAATCATCAAATCTGTTTATTGGGTAGCCGGAACATAATCCCAAACAACTGGAGTGTAATTCGTAGCAGTTCTTTCAATAATTTCTGAAATAATATTCCAATCACCACCTGCTAGACCAGCACCGATTCGCGGCATAGCAACTTCAGAAACTTCCCAATCCAAAACTTTGTCGTTAATTTGCTGGAAGATAGTTTCAACAGCCGCATAATCAACTTGTCGTTGGTGCGTACCTGTGTTTTGTTGAGTGACACAATTTAGAATTAGAAATCCATCAGTGGTGTAAACCGGAATGATTTCACCCAACTTTAGACCAAACGTTTGGTGACGAAGTTGATAGATTTCAAATACATTTGGCCACTTCTTCTTGATTTGCAAGGCAACGCCTGACCCCATAACACCCAGAGCATTCGCACCATGGCACTTAACGCGTTGGGGACTTGCAAGCAAATCACCTTGTTCATACCGAATTTTCATAGGCCTGCCTCCGTTATATATCGTCAAAAAACTATATAACGTTGACCATCAAAATGCAACTAGTTTTTCAGTCTTCTATGACCAACAAAATATCTTTGGGATCAACCCGGCGGACTACTGTTGAACTACCATCTTCTGCTACAATTTTCACACCGCGTGTCCAACGTCCATGTGCAACTAGAATAAGATCACCAGGTGACAGCTCTTCAACATTTCTTCCCACGGCATATACACGACATTTTCTAGGACGAATGCCGGAATCCTTGCCATTGTCATCCGGGATAATAATTCCAGTCGCAGTCTTTCTTTCACCATATTCCATATTATGCACCAATACTGCATCAGCCAAAGGACGAAGTTCTTGGTCTTCAGCCAGTTCCCAAAAATAATCACTCATTATTTTGGTGCCTCAGCTTTTTCTGATTTTGCTGTTGGTTTATTTTCAACTTTGGTTTCTGTTTTGGGTTCAGTGGTAGCATTTACTTGAGTTGCAACTGGTTCAAAATTTTGATCTTGCAAATCCAAAGCTTTTTTCAATTCTTTTGGAACTGCGCCTTTGATATCAAAATTGACACTGGCAGTATTTTTAGCTTGTTGTGCTGCCCATTCGGCTTCAATTTGTTCCTGTGTTTTTAATACGATACCATTGGGATTCACTTTGTCACCTTTAGCATTCATATTAGCATTTCCTAGAGCAACTTTGGTTGCATGTGCTTGCTGAAGAGCATTGAAGTCAACTATCTCTCCTCTCATAGATCTTACTTGGGCCATCTTTATCTCCTTTTATAGTAGTATTTATGTCAAGAAATCTTGTATTGACAAATCATATTCCAGTGGATTTATTCTATTCAAACCAAGTTTATAAAGTATAAAAGAACCCACTGAACTTCCCCGTCCAACACCCCAAACCACGTTTTGGCTACGCCACTTGTCAATCAAAAAAAGTAAATGATAAAGCATTGGAATCAATGCATTTTTTTCGTATAAAACCCATTCTTCTTCAATACGTTGAACTTCTTCAGTAGTTGAGCATTTGTCAATTAAATAGTTTTTTAAATCTATTGATTTGTATTCATCTGGAGTAGGCCAATCCTGATCCCAACAATAGTCTCTATAAATCTCTTGATCAGTTAATATTAACGGTTTAAAATCACTGTCTAATAATTTAACGGCAGAATTATACAGTGTGGTATCATTAGTTTTTTCAGTTGACAAATGGTCAATTGATTTTTCCTGATACACCAATTCAAACAAACTTTTTTCAGACATAATAACTGTGCCGTCTGGTAAAATCTTTCGATTTTCAAATTGCATTTAAAATCCCTTGGTGGGTTTTCTGTCTGTATCAATAATCACAACTGGTTCATCTTCCAATTGATCCAATTTATATATTCGCATTTGTTGTTCTTGTTGCACATGTGACATAAATGTTTCTATTTGTGCAAGAACTGATTGTGGCATTCCAGAACTACTTGCGATTTGATGTCGCCTCAGGAGTTTGCTAAATTGATCAATTAATTCAGAATCTTTGAGTTCAGTTAAATCAGGTAAATTTGTGAATTCTTCCATGCTCAATTGTTTTGAAATTAAAGTTTAAAGTCAATTTGATTTTGAATTTTTTTCTGCTTGATCAAAAATAGGATTTGTCATTTGATAACCATGTCCACAATTGCCACAGAAGAATTTAATGGTTTTAAATATCAAATCTGTGAAATCAAATTTTGCAACCTTTTGACAGTTTGGGCAAGTAAAATCCACATGTCCAACCTTAATATGATTATTGGTTTCCAATTGTTCAACCAGAACATCTGTTATTTTTGTTCTTTTTGACTTGGCAGTTTTTGCACCAGGAAAATTAATTATTTCTGCCAATTTCTTCATTGGATTTCCTTTTATATCACATGATATTTATTCAACCAAACGAAGAATTCAAAAATACCATGCTTTTATGACATGTTTCCGGCAGCATAATTATTTGTACCAAATGTTCCATTAGTAAGAACTTGTGTTCCATTATAATACAATTTGTTTCCTGCTGCGCCACTATTAAGTGATGTTGGATTTATGCCACCACAACGAATTTCATTTCTAAATGAAGCTGCGTCAACTGACACTCCCGCTCCAAAGATGCCTGCTGTATCAGAATATATAGTGCAATCAATGACATTACTGTTGCTTCCCTGTATATTAATTGCTGGGTTAGCAGTGAGTGATATTTGATGTATGACATCAGAAATAAAACAATTTTTTGTTGTATTCAATTGCATGGGGTATTTGTATTCTGACCAAGTATTACTTTGTGCTTTTACTGCCGAATTATAAACATATAATCCAACATTTGTTGCTCCATCTCCATAAAATTGATTTTGTGACATCGTAACAACACCACCATTGTTATTAATGTTGACTGCTGCACCGCCTGAACTTGATGCGGTCACTCCATAATTATCAGTTAATGTTATTGATGAATACGTTGTGGAATTTTGAATACGTATACACGTTGTTTGACATTGGTCAAATATTCCACCAATAATATAATTGTCTATGCTGGGTTTACCTTGACCAGAACCATTTATATCAATTCCATAATTCATTACATTGTATTCTGGACGTAATATATATGTATCAGTAAATGCTCCCGTAGCAACAATTCCAACTGGAATTATTGAGAGCGATCCACCATAACTTCCAGTGCAATCTTCAAAATAAACACTTTCAATATAATATGGAGAAATACCAAACAATGAAAGACACCAATATATGTCATTAGTAGATGTTGTACCATTCGAAGATCTAAATGCAACAATTCTATAGAATCTTGTACCAACAATATTTGCTATATTCAACGGCGTTGAATGTCCATAAAATCCACCGGTATTAATATCTTCAAATATTCCATAAAGTAAATATCGGCATTTTAAACCAGATGGAGCATTTAATTCATTGCCACTTGTTGGTGGAGTCACCGCAGTATTACGAGTCAAGAGTAAATTTTTTGCACTAATATTTACAGCAAATGAATTGATTGCACCTGGATCTGAAGCAAGACCAGCATAGATGACGTCAGCTGTAGCTGATTTCACACAAATCTGAGTTCCTCCAGTATTATATGGTGGCATTTTACCGTATATATAACGGTTACTGATATTCCAATTCCAAGTTCCGGATGTATAATAAGTAGCGAGATCTAAATCTATAATTGAACATGCTGTAAAACATGCGTTCAATGCCGGCAAACAATCTGCAGAAGAATTATTAGTGGTGCACCCCCACCATTCTGGATAACCAATCGTAGCTGCACCTGCGCCAAACGTAACAGTTGCACCACTACTGAAATTGAAAACTTGTGATCTAGGAGCAGTGAATAGACCATTGATCGTTAATATTATTGAACTGGAAGCTGTAAATTTAGCACCCGGCGACATTATAATAGGTGATGACAATGTTTTACTAGCTGTAAATTTATAACTACCTGGTGGATAATATACTGGCAACCCAGTTGAATCCGCAGCAGTTATTGCAGCACCATCATCTGTTGATCCATCACCCACTGCACCAAAGTCTTTAACTGATATTACATCACCAAATTTGGAATTTGCTGATCTAGCCACGGATCCTGTTGCGTTAACCAAGTAATTTAAATTGTTGAATGCGACGACTGCATTGGTTGCATTGGTACCACCATTAGCAATAGGCAATACGCCCGTTACTCCAGTTGTAAGTGGTAATCCGATGGTATTAACCAGGTTACCTGAAGTAGGTGTACCCAATAGAGGTGTTGTTAGGGTTGGTGAAACGGCCAATACCATGTTACCAAACCCAGTGGTAGTTGGCGGAGTGTAACCAGTATAACCACTAAATGTTTTTAACCCTACTACATCAATTGTTGATCCGTTGGGATATACTGACGCCAAAGTAATATTGGAGCCATTCAACGTCGTAACCGCAGTGGGATCTAATTTAATGCCATTGACAAAAACCTCTAATTGATTAGGTATATAACCGCCCGTGATCGAGTAAGTTACGTTTGAACCATCCGCCAAGAATGACTGTCTGACCGGCAAGGTTGCCGCAGTTGATTGATAGGTATTGTCAGGGAATATGATACCGGCTTGAACACTGGTATTGGATATTTTCACATTACCAGCCACAGTCAGCGGGCTGGTTGCAGTTACATTGCCAATGGCCACGTTACCTGCTGAATTCACATTGACTGAATTGGTAACTATCCAATTTGTACCATCACTGGTCACAGTAATTAGCGGACTTAAACCAGAATTTATAACAAGAGAAGATGTGTTATTGCCACTGGGTCCTGAAAATTGTCCGGCTGGAGTAGACAGTGTGATTGACGTATTTGATGCAGTATTAAGATAGAATTCAAACCAAGCACCACTACTTAACACAGGATTGGTCAATGTAATTGTATAAGGGCCGCCGGTGACTTCAATCAATTGTCCAAAATTTTGATTTGTCAAAATGGTTGTGGTCGCAAGTATTGTTGCAGCAGCTTGCACAGCATTGGTTTTAATCAATCCTGAGACTGAAATATTTCCAGTATTGACAATTGAATTAGTAATGGCCACATTGGCAATTACGTTTGTTGGAGTTGTGATATTACCAGTCGACTGTATAGTGGTATTTGATACAACAGCTTGTAGCGTTGCGGTACCCTGTGAATTAATGGTGCTTAAGCTGGTTATTGACAAATTACCAACAATAGTATTTGCCGTCACTGATCCCAGTGATTGTATTGCTGTATTCGTTGTCAAATTATTAACAGACGTCAATCCACCGACGGATAATGCACCCGGCGTGGAAATATTGAGATTTCCAATGATAGTATTACCGGTTACAGTGCTAGTACTTGTTATGGATGTTGCACCAATAGATGTATTGGCGATTAGTGAGTTCACTGTAGCAGCTCCACCAACTGTCAATATTGCTGGAGTAACAATTGATAAGTTGCCTACCAGTGCATTTCCTGTAATGATAGAAGGAGATTGAATAGTTGCATTTGAATACAGAGAACCCACTGTTGCTTGTCCAGTAGAATTAATTGGTCCCAAACTGGTAATAGACAAATTACCAACAACAGTATTTGCCGTCACTGATCCCAGTGATTGTATTGCTGTATTTGCTGTTAAACTATTTGTAGTTGATAATCCACCAACTGTCAAAATGCCAGGTGTGGAAATTGATAGGTTTGCAACAATTGCGTTTCCAGTCACAGCACCATTTGAAATAATACCAGTTGCAGCAATAGTGGTATTGGAAATTATTGAACCAAATTGTCCAACCTGTCCAGCAGTGATATTAATTAAAGCATTTATATTGGTAGCTTGTATTGATGAATTTGACATCAAACTATTAACTAATGCGGAACCCGCAATATTGAGTGTGCCCAAACTGGTTATTGTATTATTTGCTATTAACGCATTGGTAACAACTGATACAGGTGTCTGTATTAATGTGTTGGCTTGTAAGACGTTTGTTTGAATAATTGAATTAGAAACTAGTGAACCAACTGTTGTTGCACCACCTGAATTGATCGTGCCAGTTGAATAAAAATTGGCTGCCTGTATTCCAGTATTGGATACTATATTTTGGAACATTGCTGTTCCAACAGAATTTATAGTTCCCAAACTTGTAATAGACAAGTTTCCAATAATTGTGTTTCCTGTTATAGAACTGGGAGATTGAATTACAGTATTAGAATATAGTGCATTTGCTAAGATTTGCCCAGCTGCTAATATAGTCCCGGTTGATGTGATATTTGTTCCAACAATAGAACTATTTGATATAATGGATTGAAATTGTGCGACGCCATTTGCTGTAATTGTACCCGGTGTGATAATACTGGTGTTAGCAACTAATGTGTTTGCTGTAATAGTGACATTTGATTGTATTGGACCAGTTGCAACGATTGCAGTATTGGCTTGTAATGTGTTAGTTTGCAAAGTTGAATTTGATACAATTGAACCAAAACTCGCTTGGCCGGCTGAATTTATTGGGCCAGTTGAAGTAATGGTAGAACCAATTATTGAATTGTTGGACACAATATTATTGAATGTGGCTTGTCCCTGTGAATTTATAGTACCAAGGCTGGTAATAGATGCGTTGCTTATTAGGGTATTTGAAGTAACAGATCCCAGTGATTGAACGGCAGCATTGGCAACTAAATTTTGCACTGTTTCTGTGCCAGAAATAAAACTGTTGCCAGTAATCAAATAATTAGAGCTAATAGTTCCAGCTACATCTAATGCATATGAAGGGGATGCTCGATTTATACCCAAGCGGGAGTTAGTGGGGTCCCAAATTAAATTTGATGAACCAGCAAATGTTCCACTACTATTATATTGTATGCTATTGGTTGGTGCACCAGGAGGTGTATAAAAAGCTGCCGTGCCTTGGAATGTACCATCTGGAAATAAAATTCCTGATTGAACACTAGCATTAGTTATTTTTAAATTGCCTACAAAATTAGATGTACCAACTACATGCAAATTACTCGTGGGATTAGTTGTTCCTATACCCACATTGCCTTGTATAATTGCACCATTTAATGCTGGATTAGTAGTGCCAATATAGCTTTGTCCAACAATTAAATTAGAACTTACTTGCAGACCATTCTTGACTATAAAATCTATGTTATTTGCCACTGACTTCCCTTTCCATCAATGCATATCTCTTATTTATATCTGGGAAGATTTATGAAATGAAATTAATTTAATTGTAGTGCAATAAACTATGATTATTGGTTGTGATATAGTTTGATTTGAATTGAAATTTATCCAATTCGCCAATACGTTGGCTGTCTTGTCATAGTGATAACCAAACACAGCTAATCCAACACTATTACCGCTGACTAGTACCGGTTTGATTTCCTACCAAGTTGGCAAACTGTGATAAATTTGAATTTTGAGTCATGCAACTATTTATGTCTCAAATAAAAGACTATTAAAATTAATACAATTCACTGGTTTATACATAAATTTAAACTTCAATAAAACAATATTAGATTTTCATAAATATGACGTCATATTAGGAGCAACCGTATATATGTCAATAAACTAACTAACGAGTAAAAATAATAATAAGGTTATGTTCACTTATCAATCTAAAACTACCACTGGTATTTAATCCCAGTTCGTGGGAGCAACTCCAACTAGTCCCCATTTTTCAGGATCAATCTTTTGTCGCTCAATAACCAGATCACATAAATTGATCAGTATTTTATCTAGCTGTTGTCTACCATATGTTTTCATCAACTATTTATTGATTTACGTTATTATAACTTTATCCAATTCTCCAGTTTGTACCATCTGAAAAAACAGGAGCTTTATTAGATCCTCCACCAACCACAATATTTCCAAAATTGCCCAATGGTGCTACCGCAGCGTCTGAAACAAAAGTTCTGGTATAGGGATAATTGTTAGCTGTTGGTAAAATTGAAACCGTATATACATACCCGCCATCATAAATTAAATTATTTGTTCCGGCATTCTGTACATTTACTCCGTTTGTCAAATAAACATTAGATTCAATTAATATATGGTTTGCTCCAGCACCCAGATTAATACCAGCACCGGTCATACCAAACAAAACATTGCCAACAATTGACCCAGTATATGAACTAGTGGTAGTGCTAATTTGTATACCCACTGCACTGGTTGGTGTCCCCACTGGATTAAATGTATTACCAATAATAGAATATAACCCAGCTTGTAATAAATTGATGCCAACACCATTTGCAGCCAATCCAACTAGAAATAGGTTTGAATTTATTATGGTGTTCGGAATAAAAGTGGCAGTTTGTATGCCAGCAATGGTTGTTTCGAATTGCGTATTACTAACAATAAGTTGATCCAACCCAGACAATGAGGACAATGTAATGATTCCATATTGTCCCCCAGTAAAATTGCATTGATTAACACTCACACCCTGAACATACGTGCCATAATCAATACCATAAATGGTATAGTTGAATATACAAGATTGAAAATTATAAACAACTGAATTACAAGATGAGGTTCCCTGTAATACAACACCGATTCCCAATGATGTTGAAGAAGAAACTACATCCACTCCTTGAAAATTCACATTTGACACTCCTAGACATCCAACACCATATGACCAATAATAAGTATTTGCATAATTATCTGATCCACGAAAAGTACAGTTCGTTACGTCAGAAACAGCTGAATTGGCTGGGTTAGAAATAGTTGTAGCATTTTGATTTAATAATAATCCTCCTCCGACATTTGAAGATCCTGTCATAAAACATAAATCTCGGACATGAGATGAATTATATTGACCAATATGATTAATTCTCATACCGCCGCCAGCGGCCCAAACAAGCTGCGTCTGTTCCGCGCCCGCACCAAAAATGTTAATAGATGTAACTGTTGTGGGCATGGTATATGTAATTTGTGAAGATAATTTATAAGTCCCGGGAGGGAAATAAATAGATCCACCAGCGTTAATCGCAGCTTGAACGGCACTAGTGTCATCCGTTGTTCCATTTCCAACAGCACCAAAATCTTTAACTGATACCCAATCACTAAGTTTAGCAGTTGCTGATCTTGCTACTGCTCCAGTTGAACCGGGCAAATAGCTCATATTATTAAGGGCTACCACTGCATTGGTTGCATTTGTGCCACCCTGACTAATGGGAACGACCACATTACCTGCATTGATGGCCAAGTTATTGGAAAATAAAATTAGATTGCTGTTTAAAGACATTGTTCACCCGTCATTGTCTTATATTTATGCCACTTGAGTTCAAGTGATAAATATGAGATGCGACTACAAGACTTATTTGAAGATCCTATTTCTGATTTAGACCATTTGGGAGATTTTACCAAGCCGGGACCATTCAGAAATCAACTGGATAAAAAATTAGCAACTCATCCGGTTGCTCTAGAAAAAATTCGCAACTTTTTTCAAAATACAGATTGGGATATCAGACTCTACTTTTGCAATATAAGTGGCACAGGAAAATATGCTGAAACTGGATTGGCAAGTGATTTAGAATTAGAAAATATTTTTGGCAAAGCGATTGCTGACCTATTGATGGCTGATAGAGATGATCAGATCACAATGGTATTTTTGGGGAACTCAGGAGCAGAAAGAATGCCGTTCACGCCCTGGGTTATTGCACATCGCATGGGACATGCGATCAATGCTAGCACTCGACGTGCCAGCCGAAGTAATGCTGCCTTCTATTGGCGAGAAGCTGAACAAGTATTTTTCAAAGATGTGAATGACGTTTTAAGAGATGTTTATAGAAAAAGAATAACAGGCAATCTTCGAGAAATGAAATGGGATTTGTCGCCAGATTATTCAGCTTTATTCAATGCCATTGGCACACAAAAAAGTAGCCGGGATCACAAAATCAATCGCCCCTTTGAATTCGTCTATGAATCATTTGCACAATACCTACATACCGGAAATATCACTTATAATCCACTTCCCAAAGAACTGGGATTCGGAAAACCGGCGTGGGGAAAACCCACCCAATATCTGATAGCTGATGCCAGTATATCTGATGAAGAATTGGCAGACGCCAGCTGGAGAATAGCTAACAATCTGGAAGCTAATTTTTATAATGTGATGGACGCCTGTCGTTCAGAAATATTTTTGATGTAATTATTTGGTTGTGAATATTTGTTTGTAGACTCGGGCATCAGAACCGGGAATTGACCATGACCAATTGAATATACCAAACCCAAATGATTCATGACCTCCATCATACCACATGGATCTATACCCCCAATACCGATAATTTTTAGATAGTGGGTTCCACCAATAGAAATAAAAGCTGTATTCTGTTTCGCCATCTGTGGCACGAGTCCAAGGAGACCAAAGAATACCACCTCGATCAAATTTCAAATAGGGTATCCTTTTCATTGATTCCCAAACTTCTTTTGAAGTGACAAATACAGTGCGTATTCTTGAGCATTGATTTCAGCTTGTTTGATCTCTGCTTGTTTTGAATCCTGTGCTTGTTTTTGATGGTATGCGGCTAGATATTTTTCCCATTTGGTCTGGACATATGCTTGAATCAATTCCAAGTTGATAACATCTGAATCCCAGTCAGATTCTTCAGGGTATTCTGTCAATTCAATTACTTGATTCATGATATCAATTGGCAAAACCATGTAATCACCATCGTCGTCAAATGATGTGCTAGTGACAATAAACATATCGTCTTCAACTTCAACTTCAAAAACATAATTAATAGTCCGACGCCCCCACTTGAAATCACGCCTGTCAATATTATGCATGATTCCACGGAGTCGGCTCCAGGCATTGGATCTGTCAGCTGCATTTGATTCGGACTCTAGGAATTCATTCAACAACCGTCTTTCAAAATCTGTCTGCATTCTCCAAACATTAAATATTGCAGTGTTGAGTGCGTTGGCTCGATTTTGTTCGGAAATGATATTGAAACCAGACATAAATTTTTTCCTATTCATAAATTGAACCTAACATTTATCAAGCAGTATGTCAAACGAAAAATGGAGCTGTGATCCAGAATCGAACTGGAGACAATGACATACCAAGTCATGGGTTTACCAACTAGCCTATCACAGCAATTTCATATGGTACCCGATGGTGGTTACGCTCCACCTTCTCTGTCGAGTCAGGACAGTGTTCTGCTACTCTACTAATCGGGCATTAACTTTTATTATCTTCAAATCTTGCTTTGAGCTCGAGAAACTTTTCATAATCTCTGCGCTCTTGCAAGGTTTCTCGAGCTTCGGCTTCGACTTTGGCTTGATACTTGAAATCCACAATACGTTGATTGATGTCTATCCACTTGTTTTCAATATAACCTATGAGTGCTGCATAGCTGTAAATTTCAAACAGTGAATCTTCTGTTTCAACAATGCAAGCTTCGACAATTCCAATAGGAACATGAAAATAATCTGTTTCCCAATCCCAATTGGGAGTGTGTCGCCAAGTATATTGTAATAGGATATGATCTTGTTCAATTTCTATTGTGAACTCGGCATCAATCATACTCATTCTTCTCCGTCCCCAGCGGTGATCATAAGTTGCTAGGATGTGCCGATCCTCAAGGTTAATTTCACCCTGTTGACGTTCAAGTTCATTAGCATAGGTCCACATGGAAAGAAGACATGAACGCAGACTTTGATCTCGTTCACGTTCTTTGCGAAAATTCAAAGCAGTCATTTTGCATCTCTAACAAGTGTACAACGCACAATAACAGATTTTATTGCGGTGTCAATTGAATTTTCTAAGAAAATAGCTGGTCGAAGCTTCAGGAATCAAACCTGATCAATCTCGCAATGTAAATGCAATGCCGTCTCATCTGGCCCAGCTTCGACAATAATGTGGTGGACAGCAAGGGAATCGAACCCTTCCTCGTAGAATGCCTTATGGAGATTCTGGATTTGCACCATCACAGGCTATTTTCTGCGTTCTACAATACCGGCGTATTGCTTTCTCCTAAATCTACTGTGCTACCACTATCACTAGCCGCCCATTAAAAATTTTGGTGCCCCATGAGAAATTCGAATTCCCGACCCTTGGTTCCGAAGACCAATGCTCTGATCCACTGAGCTAATGAGGCATATATTTTATTTATCTGTTTTTAAAAACTTGAATCAAATTTTGAATATCGTTACGCACTTGAGTAATAGCTTGTCCCAACCAATTGGTGCCTTGCCAAGTTGCTCGATCTAATCGCAGTGGATCGTGTTCTGATAGACCAATTCCCCATATCCTATCATATGGACTGGCTTCAACAAAAGTGTCTTCGGTTCGGTTAGACAACCATAGAGCTAGTTGTGGGTTTTGTGTGAATTTGGCCAAGTTGGCTCTATAGACAATCAGTTTGCATTCCTGTTCCCAAACTGTTTGATCGAAACCTTTGACACCACGTCCCAGTTTCTTTTGCGTTCTAGGATCAGAGGTCTTCATGATCTGTTCTAATGATTCCGCGTCGCCGAACAATTGAGCTTTTTGTGCCATCATGTATTGTTCAGCACAATTGTAGGTCACACCATCGATTTGAAAATCAGATTCAAACCATTGACTTGCGGGTCCACCCCAGAAAAAATAAAAAGTTTCAGTCATGTAATTCTCTAATTCTATTCAATTAAATTATATGAAAAAAGATTTTGAAATCAATTATCTTAATTGAACTAAATCAGGATGATCAGCAATAAAATCTTGTATTAAAAAAATCAAGGACATGATTTCAGGATCCGCCGCCCTAGAAAATTGATTGAAAATTTCCGAATAATTCATTCGATAGTAAGCAATTAATCTTTCAGCAATTACCAGATCATCTGTCAATAAATCGGCATGGTGAAAGATGATTTCTGCTATTGCAATTCCGTGCTTCAATTCAGTTTTTGAACCAGCTATTGCCGCCACTATTTGAACAAAGTCAATTCCGGCTTGTCGAGCATGTTCGTCAAAACGTTGAGAAATTTCTATCAAACCAGGATCAGCAGGATCTATTTTCACCCATTATTTATAGATTGTTGAGTGAATGCTGTTATTCGAAACCAGTGGGTCTGACAGGCAATCGGACTCCTCTCCCAGGAGGACATTCGCATAGATTATTAAATATTTGGGTTTCGCGTCAATTGAGTTTCATTGAAATGAATTTTGGTAATGGATTTTAGATCATCGACTATAGACAACTTATGTAGCATTGTAGCTTTAGAACAATCAAATGTTCCTGGATCAACCACAAATCCCTGATTGGTTAGAAATTCTGCCAGTACTACCAGCATTGTAGATTTGCCGGAACTTGATCGTCCCGAAATTGTAATATAAATATCATTTTCCATTCAAAGATCCCTTTTGTTGTTGGAGGATGGCAGTGGTCCCGATCCACATGCCCATAAGGCACGAAAAGATTAGCAATCTCCCCCAGCTACCCAGCTGATTTACCATCCAATATTATTTTCCGAATAAGAACCAAGCTACCAATCCCCAGAATACACTGGGAACCAATAAACAGATCCACATTCCAATATATTGTTTTTTCATAATCTAATTATATGAATTCGTTAATTAGAGTCAAGATGTTGTTGTGCAATATCCAACGCATGTTCCAAATCTGGAAAAGTTATTCCCAGCAATTGTATAGCAGAAATAAGCATGACTGCTTCTTTGTATTTTTTGCTCACTGTCAATAAAGGAACAATAGTTTTCATGATTTCGCGATGAACAACTCGGTCGCTTTTTTTGGCAGGATCGGCAGCAACTTGGCGAACTACCGCAGCAATATCAGGATAAGCTGTGGCATTTGATTTGAGTCTAAACCAGTCAACTGGATCAATTATGGTGGTATTAGATTGATATCGTCCATCGGATCTATCAGTCCATTCTGCTGAAATTATATTCATTTGGTTTGTTTGCTTATTATAACGATAGGTCAAATATACTGCATTGTTATTTTCAGATCCATATACTGCATAATAAGAGATCTTAAATGGTATTCCCTTGAGAATCGCTACTCCGGAAGCATTACTGGAACTATCTTTCGGAGTCATTTGGTAATTGACTCCCGCAAATGTAACTATGTTTGCGTTGTTCTTTTTACACCATTCAATGAATTCATGAATAGTATTGGCAGTTGGTTGCTTGCTGAGTTTATAAGCAGTTAATCTAGCTTGTAGGTCTTTGGTGCCTTTTTCTATTTCCCAGCGAGATAACTGTCTTTTTTGTCTTTTGCCTAATGCGATTTCATCCAGGAGAACGAGTTTTGCGGCCACAGGTAGGTTTTTTGTTTTGCCAAGCAACATTATCATGTTCATCAAATCGGCTAGTGACCCAGTATCGGTCCTTGTCCCCGCTAGCTTGTTGGTATATTCAACTCGATTTTCTTCACTATAACCACCCACATATTCATAGTCTGTAGTAGTTCGAATAGAAGACGTAGGCAATGCACGCAATTGTTGATTCCAAGGCAGTTCCTTGTTTATTACTTCAATATCATCTTTATATGCAGACAAATCCCAAGCCATCCATTGTTCTCGACTGGATCCAGCCAATTGATAGGCATCCGTAATTGCAAATAAAACAGCTTGACCACCGATATAAACTGCGAATGCAACCGGATGCTTTTTATCAGCAGTTTGTTTTTTATATGCTGCTCGAATATCTTTTAAGCCATTCTTCAAAACACCCAAATCTATAACTGGACTCGTATTGGATATCCAATTGTGTTGAACAAAACTGGGGTTGAATTTATTTTGAATACCACGGTCTTTTTGATATCCCTGATGTTGTTTCAACAAATCTCCCAAGGGCCCCAATTTCAATTGAGCTAGGGTTCCCAAATCTTCTGTTAATACTTGCCAAAGTCTCATTAATCACCAACCGTCTATTGACTATTTATGCATAAATAGTGGATGCGTTATTGGGAAATAATAAATGAAGCTCTAAACATGGAGCTTACTATTCAAAATTGGGCCAAACCACTTCGTGATCGAGTCAAACGAGATACTAAATTTTCAATCCCAACTGAAATGACAGATCAAGAACTGATTGATTGGTTTGCTCAATGGGATCCCACTAAGGCTAAAAAATATTTGATTAATTGGATCTTGCCACGATATGTCTGGGGTGGAATCAACTATGCAGAAGACTTGGAAGGCGTGCATGACGATCTAGCAAACTTTGATCGTTTTAAACAACGCATGCCGGAAAAAGACATTCTAAAGATAAAGACGGCGGCTGAATTAGCTACCATGGTTCGTGAAACTCTGAGACCTCCAGGAAGTATGACAGGTCCTAATGGAACAATACCACCAGCTGAAGTACAAGCCGCTCATTCAGAATCCATCAAAGTGTTTGAAGACGACACTAATCTAATAGTCATACCACTGACCGCCCGGGCAGCTGGATTCTGTGGCCGCCATTCCAATTGGTGCACTGCCTATGGTTATGAATGGGGCAACTATCCTGATCGTACCAGTTGGTTTGACCGTTATAATGGTGAAGGACAAAGATTGCTAACCGTTTTGAATAAACAAGATCCAGAAGCAGTTGGATTGAACTTTCAATGCCACTATGACGGAGATTTTGGTGACGAAAGCCAGATCATGGATTTGTCAGATTATGATGTGATTGATGAGAATAAATTGGCCACAGTATTTAAAAAATTGAACAACACTCAATTAGAAGTAATCGTCAACAATTGTTTGTCAATATATGATATTGAAACCAGTTCTACAAGTCGATTCGATATTCATTCAACCAAAAAAATTACCAAAGAAAGCAGATTGATTGCAAAGAATATCAAATTTTCAGACTTGATAAAACACCACAGCAATTCAACTGCTCTAAATGCTTGGTCAATAATTATTGGTGACCGGCATTGGGATCCACCTTATTTTGAAGAAAATCTGGAAACCATTGTGGAAGATCGATTACCCAGACAACTTAAAGACAAGTTGTCCGCCTGGTTAGACAAGAAATATCCTGATTCCAAAGACGAATCAATTGCGGATTGCTTGGAAAACAATGATGAATATCAAATTATTGAAACACTGAAAAGTGAGAATTACAATGCCTATCGATCTGGTTCGGAAGGTGCCATGTGGCAGGCATTCGACGAAGCTGTTTCAGAAGCTAATGTTCAATTGATGGAACCACACAATTATGAAGGACTGTGTTCAGTTATTGGTCCAAAAGTTATAGATTTCTTGAGTTATCCACGTTTTCGTGAAGATGCAGATGTTGACCATGAACTAATTGTGCTGCATGAACCCAATTATGGTTGGGAAGGATATGACGCGTCAATTTGGGAAGACGGTGAGATAGAAGCGCTGTTGACTTGACAGTGGTCTCTAGATGGAATCGCACCAGCTGGCCCGGGATCGGCATCCGGTCCACTCAATATTGTGGTATAGAGACGAATTGGATGAAGCGATTGGGTTCGCACCAACAACTGTTGAGTCAGAATCAACCGATTTCCTAGTTAATCTACGCTTCAAAATTTTGGCGCAGATGACCAGGATCGCACTGGCCTAACCCGTTAGACAGACGGGTCTCTTCACTAGATGAGTACACCTGCATTATAGTTGGCGGAGGAAGGGTCGTATTGAACGCCTAACCGGGTCCTAGCCGGTTCTCCGGTTTTCAAGACCGGCGCTAAGACCTCTTAGCATCATCCTCCATTGTTCTGGTATGCCCAGCTGAATTTGAATCAGCAACCTACGTCTTATCGGGACGTCGCTCTCACCATTTGAGCTATGGGCACAAAGAAAAAGCTGACCGAAGCCAGCTTTTTGATAATTATTTTTTATTTGATTTGCCTTTTGAAGCATTCCAAAGTTCACAAAATCTATTTGTGATGTTTACCATAATATTGGGATATCTAGATTCCCAATCGTATTCGGAATCATCATTAGCACTTCTAACACCCCACAAAATAGCATTCAGCTTGGGACAAAGCACTTCATCATATACTATGTCTAGAAATCTATCAGTAGCCGTTACAAATGAATCAAATCGTTCTCCCTCAGGGAGAGGTTCGATGTATTCAATAAACGTTGGATCTATCTCAATTTCTTGTTTAAGCTCTCGGATAAAAACTCTTAAATCTCTTTCAACTCCTGAGGGAAGACTGTCATTGACAATATTTCCTTCAACCCCTTCCATAAGATTGATGTACTTGCGGATGTCTTCTGTACTCATAACAAATCCTCCAAATTGTGGTGTTTTATACAACGTATTTATTCAATTGTCAAATGTCAGTTGCAGAACGGTGTGACTTATAATCACGTTCACGTTCTTGCAGATATACGCCATCTACAATAGCTGGATAAGTTTCTACAACTTGCCACCCATTGGTCCAAGTTCCTGCTTGTCGAAGCCGAACATATTTACCTGGTATGGCATGCTCAACTGGGATCCAAGCCACATGAGTGTCACCATTGACTCGTTTTAGTACCGCATGTTTATATTGATTCTTGGTCATAGCTTTCCTCCTTGTGTTTGTTTGAAT
>Ga0208617_1000116_pt1 | contig 26646 bp, 23 predicted proteins | sample CryBogCBE06Nov07_FD_184581 | JGI IMG/M metagenome (GOLD analysis project Ga0208617, IMG submission 184581) | Freshwater microbial communities from Crystal Bog, Wisconsin, USA - CBE06Nov07 (SPAdes) (version 2) | ecosystem: Environmental > Aquatic > Freshwater > Lake | place: Crystal Bog...
TCCAGTGTGACCGCCACATCAGGATCCGGCATTCCCTCAGGGGTCGCCAATGGGTCGACAAACTGCGTAGAATAAATACCAAGGGTAGCGGTGAGCGGCAAGGTTCCGCACACAAGGTCTCGCCAAGAGGCTATAGGGCGCGCACTTGCCGCCGCCGGCCACGTACCACCCGCCGCCAAATGCCACAACGGGCGCAATGGACGCCCGTCGTCTAAATAGATACGAACGCTATTGTCAGCCGTATTAAACGAAATAGACGCCGTCGGCGGAATACACGCAGTCCACTTCATCAACTTCAGCACGCGGGTCAGCAGACCAGGGTCAACCGAAAATCCAATTGTACCCCCGTTGATTTGGACCGACGCTGCCGTTACAACAACTGCCTGCGTCGCCGCCGCAACATCCGTCACGCCGCCCCGTGTAAGCAGCCAATTCATCAATTGAGTTGCCGGTGACGCAATACTAATTGCCGTAAGAATGCTTAAATTCTTCGTCGCACCAATATGCGCGCCGGTCGGCGTTTCGCTCGTACAGAAATACCCAATCTGACTCGGATTCAGGTGGCGCGGTCCCACCAATTTCATCGACGTATCAAAGTCGCTGACAACGCGGCGCACGTGACTCATCGCATCCATATACGAAATACGGGCAAGCGGCTGAATGACGCCGCTCTTCATATTATACTGATTTGTACCCCACTTTCCACGGAATCCTCTCATAATACTATCATTGAGTGCTGTAGACGCCAGGATTTTACCAATATTTCCAGGGCTAAAAATATTCAAGAAATTCTCATCCGTATAGAGGCTCTTATTGTAGTTATAGGTTGTATCAACCTGTAGGCGGACCGCTTTCTTCCAGTCTTTCCAACAATCAGAAAAAAGCCCGCGTAGGAGCGTGCCTGTTGGCAGCAGTCGCTGGTTCCGAATATCATCGCGGTTTGTATTTGGCTCCATACGCATCTCAACGCGAATCATACGACGTACAAGTTCAGCAAGATACTGGGCGCGGGCAAGGGGACGGTCCGGTACGTGCGAAAACAAGTGTTCGTGTAAGATATCAAGTACGTTCTCAACAATGAATCCCTTTGTAAGTGTACGAATAAATTCAATCGCCTGCATCTGCGACGTAATCGGATACGCATCCTGAACGCATGTAATAAGCGTATTTTCCATCGATGCCGTAGACGACAATGATGTATCAGGTAGAATCATGCGTATAATCTCCTTGTCCGAAATGACGCCCAGTGCGCGGAAGAGCGCAAACAGCGGAATAGCGCCCTTCACGAACGGAATACTAATACGAATCACGCCCTCGGCATTGCTTGCCGATTCACGTAGACGATAGATAGCTACACGGCGCGTCTGCTTCGTCACTGGATGCTGGCAAATAACCGACGCATACGTTGCGATTTTATCGTCCGTGGGAGGCTTTACCGATATATAAATCGAGTTAAACGCCTGTTCCTGTCGAGTAATAAGCACCTTTTCCGATCCGTCAATAATAAAATATCCGCCTGCGTCATTACGGCACTCGCCCATCTCCATTAGCAGCGACTTTGGCGCATTATACGTCGCGCATAACTTCGAACGTAGTAAAATTGGAATACGGAATAGATTGAACTTCTCAAACTTCAGTTCACGCATCTGTTTTGTATAGACTAAGCCCCCCTCACCAACACTTGGATTTGTAAAAGTCAAGCGAATCAAGATATCCGCACGAAACGTTGCTCCGTACGTCAGCGAACGAATACGGGCTTCATTTGGAAACATACGACGAATTGTTGTACCGGAATCCAATGTAATAATAGGTGCACCAACGTCTAAGGCAAGCGCATCTGGACTATCGGCAACACCGCCGACAAATATTTCCGTTTTATACTTATAGACACCCTTATCGGCATCAAGAGGCTCCTTCAAAATTGTAATAGGATTCTCAGCAAGAACCAATTCGGGAAGTTCACGAAAGACGAATGCCTCATACGATTGTATGTGATGCGTCGTTAAAAATGTATTTGGATTCGCATCAAAATAACGTTGAAACAGTTCCGGGGCACTATCTGCGAGTGAAGCGGATACATCAGAGCCTGGTGGCTGGCATATACCTGGTTCAAATCTCTGGCTCATACCTCTCTGTTTGTGTATAGACCTTTCCGCCGCCAGCGTTCCGCTTTTGTAATCCCTGTTTTACAAGGAAAACAAAACTTATAGAGTCGGATTCGACATAAGTGTAAATCCAGAATGTATCTTTGATATCATATCTGGATTGAGTGGTGTACCGCTTGCCGTATAATTCCAAGAATGCTCGGCACTCTTATTCTCTGGTGGCGGAGGGGCAGGGTAATTATTCGGCTGTGCTCCCGTCCAACTACTATACGTAGACTGTAAGGAACTCGGATACACACCGGCTAAAAATGGACGACCAAGCGCCTCCATATAACTACCACCACGGCGGCGGCGAGAAAACGCAAGCCCGCGACGCTTCACGCGACGCGTCCTTTTACGCGTTTTACGATTTCTGTGTGCCATTCCTAATCTATAACCGGAAGTTAATTCTTTGTAATTCTTGTAGTCCAGGAAAAGCAAAGAGATATTACTGTCTACTTTGAATAAATCGGAGGGCTTACTCTATTATTGAAATCCGCCGATATACGGGCTACGTGCTGGGGCGATATTGCCATTGATGTACCCTTGCTTTCAAAATCCCACGCACGCTTCTCGGGTTCCGGTGCCGGTGCGGGCGCCATACCAGTATACGCAGTATATCCGCTCTGAATCGCATTCGGAGGCGCCGTAGCAAACATAGGGCGGCTCGCATCATCCGCATTCAAACCGGTAACGGTTGTAAACCCGTTGCCGACCCAACCACCAATTGTATCCAACACATTGCCACCGCGTTGCTTACGGCGCAATGTATTACGCCCCTTACGTCCCTTACGCCCCTTGCGTCCCTTACGATTACGGTTTGTACGACGTCCGCCAACCTGATTTGAACCCATATTCTGGGGTACAACCGGCCAAAACTCTGTATTTTTACCGCATCCTAAGGTGAGCGAATCCTGAAAATAGACATCTAAATCCTTAATCGACCCTGGGTCGGTATCAACTTCTACTGGAAAACGACCATAGACAGATACATTTGCGCCGGGTGTCATTACATAGCTCAACGGTGCTATACCGCCGCGCTGTTTACGACTACGGTGTGTTACCTTGCGACCGCGTGTGTTTTTAGAACGCATTTCCCTATAATGTGTTACGAAACTCTTTGCGGAGACTTCTGTAAGGTCCGTTCCAAAAACTGTATGCCATTTTTTACGTAATGCGTTTACATCATCACTACGGCGCGCAAATGTATCAAACGCTTTTAATTTACGTTGTAGTTCAGCAATAGAGGGCATGGTAAATCGATGATTCCTTGATTTACTATGATATTATAAGTTCATTTAGACACTGATAGAACCCGTACGCATAACTTCCTTAATCCGGGAAGCGACGTTCTTCGCTACACTAGTAAGACCGCCGCCAACGGTCGGTAAAACAATCGGGGAAGGCGCCGGACCTACTACCGCTGTATTATTCTGGCTATAATACCAGAATCCGACAATACCAAAAACAGCAATGAAAAGAACAACACCCGATACAACATTGCGTAGTGTATACTTGAGGGTGTTGCGTTCATACTCTTCGGCTCCGAACTCGGAACGATGAATCCATAGAGCAAGGAACAGCATAATAGAACACGCAATCAAAAATGTAGGAGGGGCAAACAGGGGAAAGGCAGTTGCTGTAATAACAACGGCAACAATACAAAGGATAACGCCGCCTAGTTGTAGGCTACGAAGAGTAATAGGTGTCATTCTGTTATTCTATTAGATTTTCTCAATCAGGTCGACGTGAGTCAGAAGTGTCTTCTTACAGCAATAACGAGTCAGTTGAAGTTCGTCGAAGACGGTCGACTCTGGGGTCTTAGGAATCTTCTTTCCGTCAAAGCATGTTGGCTCCGCATATCCAGGACCCTTCATTTCACGTAGACGCTTCTGATAATAGTTCCACTTGTCAGCAAGCAACTTTCCGCAATTCATACAACGCACAGGAATAAGCATGGCGAAATATCTCTGTCTATCCCGGGTATATTAGAAAAGACCTATCAAATTTTACAACCCTACGCGTTTAAATCGTGATAACCTAATCGTTCCACCAAACATAAAGAGTAATGACCTCGGTGACAAACCCTCGCGGACTCAACTACAGCATCGGCAACGGCGTACGCGGAGAGTTCAATCGTGTGAATACTCTCATTTCTACTCTCGAGGAGCGCCTCAAGGTTCTTGAGGCAAAGGGCGCCGCCCAGGCGCTTCAGGGTCCTCCTGGACCTCAGGGTCCCCAGGGACCCGCCGGTCCTCAGGGCGCACAGGGACCCCAGGGCGCGCAGGGACCCCAGGGCGCACAGGGACCTAAGGGAGATCAGGGTGAGCCAGGTGCTCCAGGTGCTCCAGGTGCCCCAGGCGCCCCAGGTGCCCCAGGTGCTCCCGCTAGCTAATAACCTTCGTCATCAACTTCAATCCCTCCGATGTACTACACCAACCCTGTATTTCTAACAATCCGGAGTGATGCTTATTATGGCACTCTTCGCATAAGACAACTAAGTTCGCCTTCGTATTCTTATGCTGCCCTGGGGCAATACGACCTGTGGCGTCTGCCGCCGCTTGTGGTATAATATGATGGACTTCGAGTCCATTATTGGCTACGCCACATACCGTACAACGAGAGACAACTACCGTAGGATTGTATTTGCTAGCGTGTGCCTTACCGTCGGCAGTAAACATCCGTTTACGTAGTGCGGTGGCAAGTGACAAGAACTCGGCGTCCATATCAAGACCGCGGCAGACTTCCAACCCGTACATCGGCGATCCGCAACCGGCACGTAGAGCACGGTCATAAATAAGCGCACCTGTAGTTGGATCCGACGATACAGATAAATGATACGACTGAACGCTCGGATTGCCAACAATTTCTGGGATGTCTGACAATTCGTGTAAATGCGTAGCGAATAAGAAGTGGGCGCCGCGTTTAACCAGAATCTGAATGCCCGCGGCAACAATCGCCGTCGCGCTGGCAGTCTCCGTGCCCGCACAAAGTTCGTCGCCAATAACAAGCATGCGGGTCGCCGCCGACCGCAAAATACTACGAAATTCGGTCATTTCGACAACAAAGGACGACATTCCCGCCCATAAATTATCATTGCCAAGAATACGGGTATAGAGTCCAGTATAGGGAATGAGTTTCATAGCGGTTGCGGGAACGGGACAGCCGATTTGCGCCATAAGGATAGCGAGACCGACCGCTTTGCCGAGCGATGACTTGCCGGCGGCGTTTACGCCATACAAAAGTAGCCCATTTTGTGTATTAGCCGCGGGGGTCACAGCAGAAGCGGCGGCAAAGACTCCAAATGCTAGCGAATGCGGAACATAAGGTACTGCAGTCCTGACGCGTTCAATAATTGGATGCCTGAGCTCGGTAACCGTAAATCCCGCCGCGGCATCATCCGCCGGCTCAACATACTCAGGACGAGTGTAACCGTAATCGTCCGCCAAGATGGCAAAGGCACACTCACAATCAAATTCGCTCACCCAGTTTACCAGGATTTCGAACAATCCCGCAAATTGATTTGTTTGCGTCCAGGTCTGCCAATGCGCGCGCCATATTGCGGTCGCGCTAGCAGTCCATTCCGCACGAAGCGCAATTGCTGCCGTATTTAGCTCGCCGATACGCGTATTTACTAGAATCACCGCTGTTGTATTATTTGCGCGTTTTACAATGTCGAATCCACACGTTTTCTTTGTACCTTTGAAATATCCTTGTAACGACGTTGCGCGCCGCTGTGTCGTTGTAAATGTGAACGGTGCGTCATCTTTAATCGTCCAATTCACAACGTCCGTCTCGCTCAGCGCCTTCTCCCACGATTGTTTGATACCAAGTGCTTCCGTTTCCAACGTAGCCCATTTATCCTCATAGGCATCAAGAGTAGGCTGCTGTCCGCGGAACCAAGGATGAAACGAACCAATTGGGGGAGCGGTGGTATTTTCCCCAATCTGTCCGCAACTTTGCCGAATTCGTTCTACGCTCCATGTTGTCAAGACTTGATTAATATGCTCTAAAATAGCTACATGACTCTCAGAGTCCAAGCCGTAAAGAGTTCCAAGAGTTGCTACAAGTAAATCGCGGCAATGTTCGTACGTTGTAAGTAGACAGAGTAAGTCTTGACAGGTTGCCTTATTCAGCGCAAATCGACGATAAATGCGCGGCAGGTCGTACATTCCCTTAAGATGACCGAGGTATATGGATTTATCTTTGACGGCTCGCAGTGCTTCAATACGCTCTTGGCGCATGTTGAGCTCGGTCACATCGGCAATCGGAGTAAGGCAGCGTTCGCGGAGAAAACGCCGACCCATTGCCGTAGTCGCCGTCTGAAGCCAATGAAGCAGGGACTCGTGCGCTCTGGATGAATTCGACGAAATCATCGAAAGTTGTTCCAGCGCGGCATTTCCAAGAATGAGATAATCAGCCGGCTCCCAAATAGTATGGGTATTTAGCCGCTGAAGAAATGATTCATTATGCGTCTTGATAAATGTGAGAAGATGAAAGAGCGACCGACGCACCTGAGGGTGGCGATTCAAATCTAGATGCTCCTCGACCGAAAGGGCGCTGGCAGGTTGGTAAAGATCTTTAAAGAGTTGGAGTCGCAACCGATCGGCTGCCACCCCTGATTCCGTTTTTGACTCAAGTGTCCGCACATGAAGAGGAGGGCGAGGTTGTTTGCCAGTCAGACCTAAAATTTGTCCGAATGTGGTAGAGTTGGGAGGGGGCTGCTCCGCACACCACCAGACGACCGCCTCCGCCGGTGGATACATCGACAAAAACGGCTGAATGGAATCGCACACCGCCCGCGTGTCAATCAGAGTTAGATGCGTTTCCATACTTACCGCCATACCCGTATTAATATTAAACGCCGAAACTGCTACGTACCACCGCGATTGCTCTCGTGCGCTGGCGTCTTTGGGCTGATAGGTATACGGCTCAATATACATACCAACCATACATTGCTCTTCGGCACGAACGGTCAGCGCACCCTCCGCCTCAAAATAAGTACCAGGACTACTTACATGGTCGATTGTTCGACTCACAACTTTATCGGCAGCATCTTTATTCTGGGTAACTACAACCACCGAATAGCCCGCCACCACCAGCATCCGTTCGTATTTCTCCAGCGCCGATTCAGGAAATCCCCAAAACAATTTGAGCCGCGCGGGGTCCGCCGTTGTTTTAGGCTCCACCGCACATCCACAAATCTCGGCAAGCGCTTGCATATTTGTATTTGTCGCACCCGTAGCGACCGTCAAACTATCATACATTTCGAAAAACCTGCCGACCTGAAGTAGAATTGCCGTTTTTGCGCCATATTTGCTCGTCTCTTCCTGATAATGTTTGAGGTACAAGCTTTCCATAGATTCGCTGTTTGCCGGCGCACCTTTTTTTGCTTTTGCTACTGCTTTTTTCGCTGGCATATCTGTCTCGGTTTTTGTGGTTTCAGATATAGTATAACTATATACGAAATCGCTTTAGATTCGTCGATGCGGCGGGCTACCAGCACTGCCACCGCGGCTTTACTACAGGAACCTTAAATAACGCAGTCTTCACCTGCTCCTGCTCCTCAGGAGTTAAATGGACCACGCACTCTCTTAAAAGTCCAGCAAGCGCCGGATCGATTTCAGATTTAATCACATACCGATACAGCGCAATTGCCTCGTCTACCGACCGTGGCGGATGAGACCAGTTTTTGGATATAATACTTACAAATGTCTCCGCCGCTGTCATAGGATTTCCTGATAAGTCTACAATGATAGGAATGGCTACAGGACTCGCCGAAAAAAATGCCATCTATTTTTGGAACATTAATATTTGTTTAGGCGGCGACAGCGACCGCAGGTGGTGTCAAAATATGCGGATAGTGCCGCCGCGTATACTTCAGCAGCCCGCGGTCCCGCTTCGATCCATTATAAAATGCGCGGTACGAGGCGACCGAATCACCTTCTTTACGATACATGACCGGCATCGCCGGCGTAGGGTCGCGAATCCACACTGTCTTTGTCAGTAATCCAGGCGGCGGATTCGCCTCCAGCCACTCTAGATGGACGAGCGAGGCGTGCGGTTTCTTCGGCGAAAATCGATAGGCGTGCTCCTCTACCAACTCCTTCGCCAACGCAAGCAGCCACATATAATGCGGCAAACTTTCGCGGACCCAAAGTGCGCTCGGATGATTTTTATGACAAGCCTTATATCCGCGATTGCCCGTACTGAGACAAATCGGCGCGGATGCTTGGATATTTGGGGTGCCCCCATTTTCGTGATTCGCCGTATACAGAAGTTGCGTCGATTCTAGAATCATTTTAACAACGTGCTTATCGCAATGCCATTTGGCGCATTGACGCGTTCGGCGGCTAAGAAAGAAGATATTCATTGCTGAAATGCGTTTATATCAGAGCACGGTTCTCAATTTTTTCCGAGGATGTCGGCTACAATACAATTAAATCGGCGCAATGGTGGTCCCTTGGGGTCTTTTTAACTGTATACTAGAAATATACGGCTAAAAAATATTTACAGTACCATTTATACTATGGGGACGCTGGGCGCCGGAGTGGCTAATCGGCATTGTGGAGAAGCATATAATCGAGCAGCATTGCACGCATCATCGGCTCCGGCGTCTTACTACTTCCCGGTTTCAGAACTCCCTTACGCAGCAACGCACGCCGAACCTGTGCTATTGGCAGCGCATTCACCTTCTCTTTTATCCGCCGAGCCGCCGTTCGGCTGCCCGGTCGCATTGTTATGCTAATCCGGCGCTCCCGGAATTTGCGAGTTTTTGTGGGGTGCGCCTGAGGGGCAACTTGTTTGAGCGGGGTAGAAATTACCAGCCGCTCCTTCTTCCGCGTCGCCACCATTGCCGGCGCACCCCCGCTCTTCCGCTTGGTGGGTAAAATACGGGGCGCCCCTGGCAGTGCCGACGCCGGGAGGGGCAGTGAATTCTTCTTTGCCGATAGTTTTATAGTAGTGTTGCCGCTGTAAACGGATGCGCCGCCGCCACTCATCGGAGGTCCTACATTGAGCTTAACGTCCATCGCGGTAGGTCCATGGGCGGGTGTATCGAGCTTTTCAACGTTTGGCATTGCGGCGGTGTTGGCTGAGGGGAGCCAACTCTGTCCGCGTGTATCGATAGATGGGGCAGGCGCTGGTATGACGTTAGGCGCTGGTATACCTTCGGCAACTTGGGTGGCGGTCATTTCGGCTTCGGCACCCTTGACGTCAGCGGGAGCAAGAGCGCCTCCCTTTGCCCGTCGCTTTCGTGTCGTAGTCCGGGCGAGTTTCTTTATATCCTGTTCCATCAAGGTAACGTTCACCGTTTTCACGTCAGACATTGGCGGGCAAGCCTCTAAATATGACTTAGATATTATACTGTCTCAAGTGCGAAAAAGCCAAACAGTCACCAATTTTTAATGTACGGATGAATGGTCTAAAGCGATGACAAATTTGATTAACACCTCGGCGCTCATCTCTGAACACAACAAAAATGGAGAACGCTTGGAAAAAAATCCTAGATTTGTACTTCGCTCAACATGATAATCGGCAGATTATTTACCACCAGATTGCCTCATTTAACCATTTTATGGACTTCGATGTAGTCGATACAATTCTTCGCTCATGTCCTATTCGCGTGGTAGGGTCGCCGGATTTGACACTCACGGGCACCACCCGCGCCGCGGCAGGTACGGCGGGTACGGCGATTCGTGTGACGGTCGAGGAGACGACCGGTACGCCGAGTGGAACGGCGCCGGCAACAGCGCTGCCTGGCGGTAAAGCTCCTGGTGGCGGTCCTCCTCGCGAGGTCGAGGTTATTGTCAAATTTCAAAATGTAAGTATTCGTAAACCGACCATTTTCGAAAATAACGGTGCCCTTACCCCTATGTATCCGAACGACGCTCGCCTTCGTAATTTCACCTATGCGGCACCGGTTTATTTGGATATGGATGTGACGACCACACTTACCGACCCTGGCAAGGGAACAAAGGAAACGCGGACGCGGACGTTGACGCGGGTCCTTGCCGGCAAGATTCCTGTGATGGTCGGCAGCAAATATTGCCTTCTATCCGAGAGCCCTGAGAAGCATCCACGGGAGCTCGGCGAGTGCTCGGCGGATCCGTTTGGATATTTCATCATTCAGGGCGGCGAGCGTATTATCCTTTCGCAGGAGCGAATGGCGGAGAATCGGATGTTTGTATTCCGTAACAATAAGGCGAAGCATAAGGAGGCGGAAATCATTGAATGTAAATCGATTGGACCAGATAATGAAGGAGTTCCAAAGAATATTGCGGTCAAGATTATTTATAATCCGAAGCTGGCAACGGGACCCGAACATATTCGAATGACCCTGCCGCGCATCAAGGCGGAGATTCCCCTTTTCATTATGTTTCGCGCTCTTGGCGTCGAGGCGGATAAAACAATTATTGAGTTGATTATGGGCGACGTTCACAATGATTACGAGATGATCTTTCAAGAATGTATTATGGAGGCGGCGGACATTCGTGGCAAGCAGGTGGCGCAGGATTTCTTACAAAAGCATTTGGGAAGTGGAGGCGGAATTCGCGAGCAGCTGAGCGCGTCCACTCTTGCCGCATCAAAGGCGCCGAAGGAGAAGCTCATTACAGAAATTCTGGCGGAGGAGTTTCTGCCTCACATTGGCGGGGCGGATATGATGTATGAGAAGGCGTGCTTCCTTGCCGCGATGACGAAAAAGGTCCTAGACGTCTACCATAATAAGATTCCGTATGATGACCGTGACGGCTATCCAAATAAGAAAGTGGAGCATCCTGGCAATCTTCTCGGCAACCTTTTCCGTTTCTACTTTGGAACGAAAGTCATCAAGGATATGAAGTCGACGATTGTCAAGGAGATTCACAACGGCAGCTGGAAGGCAAGTGGCAAGTTTGAGAATATTATTAATACGACAAATGTGTATAAAATCCTGAAGACGACAATTGTCGAGGTGGGTATGAAGTCCTCGCTGGCAACGGGCAATTTTGCAAGCGGGAAGATGGGAACAAAGACGGGTATTAGCCAGGTGATGAATCGTCTAACCTTCTTGAGCGGCATCAGCCATCTTCGCCGCCTGAGTACACCAATTGAGAAAACAGGTAAACTCATTCCGCCGCGCAAACTTCATAACAGCCAGTATGGATTCATTTGCCCTGCTGAGACGCCTGAGGGACATTCGGTCGGTGTTGTGAAGAATCTTGCAAGCACCGCCAACATCACCCTGCCGTCTTCGCCGAATCCGGTCCTTAAGGTTTTGTACGATGAGCTGAAAATGAAACATCTTGCGGAGACAACGGCGATTGAGCGCCGCGACCTTCTACGAGTGTTTATTAACGGAGCATGGATCGGCACTCTTGGAGGTAGCGCAGATGCTTTCCGCGCAGTTCAAGCACTTGTAACTGCCAAGCGTGCGGGACGCATTCATCCTCATACAAGTGTGGTGTATAAGTCGAGTCCGAATGAGGTTTGGGTCAATACAGAGGGTGGTCGTCTTGTCCGTCCACTCTTTATTGGTGAAACAATCCGCGAAGTCCTTTCGACCAATTGCCAGAAGCCATGGGAAGGCTGCGATTCATGGAATGACTTGATGCGCTGGGTCAGCCCAAGGGGGAATCAACTGATTGAGTTTGTAGATGCGGGTGAGTCCGAAAATCTATATATCGCAAAAACTCTTGGCACTCTGGATAGCACACATACTCATTTGGAAATTCATCCGTCGGTGATTATTGGAACAATGGGATCGAATATTCCGTTTCCAGACCATAATCAATCGCCGCGTAATTCGTACCAGGCGGCTATGGGTAAGCAGGCAATGGGAGTATATGCGCTCAACTTTACAGAGCGCCTTGATACGATGAGTAATTTGCTTTGCTATACTGCGCGTCCCCTTGTCTCGCCGTATATGAGTAAGTACTATCGGGCACAGGATATGCCATCGGGCTACAATATTATTGTAGCGATTATGACCTACGGTGGTTACAATCAGGAGGATTCGGTCATGATTAATCGCGCGGCACTCGACCGCGGACTCTTCCGTTCCATCTTTTACCGAACATACAAGGACGAGGAGAAGAAGAATCAGGCAAGTGGTGAGGAGGAACGATTCTGTAAACCGGATCCGAGTCTGACGAAACAAATCAAGTTGGCAAATTACGAGAAGTTGGGAGCAGATGGAATTATTCCTGAAAATACGTATGTAGATAATGATGATATATTGATTGGCAAGGTTGTCCCTATTCGCCTTCGCGCCGTGGAGGGAGCAATGGCGGCGGGTGTGAGCCACTCGTCCCTTGCCTCAATGAGCGCAGCGGCAGCCGCGGCGGCGGTGGAGGCGGTGGGCGGCAAGCGCTACCGAGATGCTTCGAAGATGCTCCGTAACAACGAGACGGGATTTGTAGATAAGATTTATCGCGGACGCAACGGTGAGGGATTCTCATTTGTTAAGATTCGCGTACGGTCCGAGCGCATTCCAACAATCGGTGATAAGTTCTGTAGCCGTCACGGACAAAAAGGAACGGTAGGAATGATTCTGGAGCCTGAGGATATGCCTCAGACGGCAAGCGGCATTATTCCTGATATTATCATTAATCCTCATTGTATTCCGAGCCGCATGACAATCGCACATTTGATGGAGACGCTCATGGGACGAGTAGGAGCAGAGATTGGTGCGGTAGGCGATGGCAGTCCGTTTACTGACGTCTCAGTTGATGGACTTTCGAAAATGCTCCGCGACCAACTCAACCTAGAGCCGTACGCAAATGAAGTGATGTATTGTGGAACGACGGGCAAGCAGATGAAGACGAATATATTTATGGGTCCTATCTTCTATCAGCGCCTCAAGCACATGGTGGACGATAAGATTCATTGCTTAACCCCGGACCACGATGTTCTAACCACAAATGGATGGAAGCCAATTGCTGAGGTTTCTCTTGAAGATAAGGTGGCGACGCTTCAGGATGGCAAGATTCGTTACGAAACTCCACTGAAGACATTTGAATACGATTATCAAGGTGAAATGTACGAGATAACGAGTCAGCAAATTGATCTCAAAGTTACACCCAATCACCGAATGTGGGTAGGGACGCCACATACTCGTAAAAAGGTATGGACTTGGGATTTCCACGAAGCGCGTGATATCAAGGGTCGCCACGTTAAATATCAGAAAGATGGTATTTGGGACGCTCCTGCGTATCAGTTTGTGCTTCCCGCCCACGGTGAATATCTTTCTCGCCCAGTTGCTATGAATGCCTGGCTCACCTTCTTTGGAATCTGGATTGCTGAGGGTTGGTCATCACTACAGCGTATTGGAATGGCAGTCAATAAGGAACGAGTAAAGGAAGCACTTGCGGATGCACTAGATAAGATTGATATTTCATATAATTATTATCAAAAAACCGAGAAGCTCGACTCTTCAAATAAGCAACTGGCTAATTATCTGACTCCGCTAAGTGTTGGTGCAAATAATAAGTTCCTACCCGAATGGGTTTGGGAACTTAATGCGGACCAGTCACAGATACTTATTGCTGGACTTCTGTTGGGCGATGGTCATACGACAAAATCTGGTTCGGTGATTTATTCGACCTCCTCTAGTCGACTTGCGAATGACGTCCAGCGTCTTGCTCTTCACGCAGGTTGGTCGGCAAATATTCGTCTTCATACTGCTGCTGGTACTCCTTACGAAATTGGCGATCATAGCGGAGTGACTACAACTGACCTTTGGAGTGTACGAATTATTAGAGCGAAGAATCGTCCTGCAGTCAATCATGGACATTGTCATAAACAGAATGCTGTTACGGAAATAATGAGCGATTATGATGGCAAGGTTCATTGCCTTGAAGTTCCAGGCAATGTCTTCTATGTCCGTCGCAATGGATTACCTGTCTGGACGGGTAATAGTCGCAGTTCAGGTCCGTTGGTGATGCTAACTCGGCAGCCAGCGGAGGGACGAGCGCGAGATGGTGGTCTGCGGTTTGGCGAGATGGAGCGCGATTGTATGGTCGCTCACGGCGCGTCTGAATTCCTGAAAGAGATTATGATGGAAAAATCGGATAACTTTCAATGTTTCGTCTGTAAGTCCTGTGGACTCTTAGGTCAGGTGAATCCCCGTGCGGGAATCTACAAGTGTACCTCGTGTGATGCGGTGACCGATTTCTGCCAGATTCGTGTCCCCTACGCCTATAAGCTCTTCTTACAAGAGTTGGAGTCAATGTCAATCTGTTCGCGAATTCTACCTGAGTCGCGTCTGCGCGCCATTGCGAACGAGGCGAGCCTGATGCCTGAGCCGGCTGGACTAGTTAAGAGTCTAACATGACCCCTCCTTTCGGATCTGTGAAAGCGACTGTTCGAGTTGTTTATTCGCAAACATATATCCTATAATCGATTTATCGCATGCTAAAATCGGTACCCACTGTTTGTTATATTTTTTCAAAATATAACCAACACACTTGCTCTCACAATTATAAACGGGAAAGCTGTAATGGTCGCGCTCAACCCGTGCTAGAAAGAATCCAAACGCCCCCGCAAGCATAATTGTAAACAAACAAAGAAATATACTGATAAACATATACATAGTTTGTTATATTTATATCAAAAAGAGAACAATAAAAGTCAATTTTTATTCCTCTTTCAGGTCAAAGACTAATTCAGTAAATCCGTCCGCGGGCGCCGACTTCTCCGCCGAAATGACATCCCGTGCCCAGGACCCAATCAGTCCCGCCGACTCGCCATAAAAGTCCCCGCCGCCCCGTCCGTTCCCCTCGCAAGTCAAAAGCGGCAATGGATGGATTCGAAGCCCGTCATGCCCCTTGGGAACCTTCCGTTTGTCTACAAACTGCCGCTTTGTATGATTGACAAGAAACACATACTCGCCAGTAGTATTGGCGGTAGAATGAAGCATCAAATCGTTACGCTCGTTACAAATCAAATGTAGATTTTTGCCGAGCCCTGGCTCCGCATCGGCATAATCGCCGCACCAGACAACCCGAGACATATGATGCCGACCCTCAGGTGTAAGTTCCCATTCAAATGAGCACACGCCCTCATTACTTAGATACGAATGTTCCATAAGTTTCGCCCCAAATCCAGGCGCCATCCACGCCCGAATCCAGCCATTCGCATCCAAAATAACGGCGTAGTAGTACTGTCCCATTTGTTATGCTTATATTATAAGTTTAACAAATATTTTCAATTTTGTTCGAAATCAGCGAACCAAGCGACGCAACGTTTTCTGTAGGGATTTTGACCTATATACTATAGCCATTACACATACAACAACTAGAATAGCCAATGCTGTATACGAATTATTAAATATAATACGGCAAATATTTACAACCATAGCGACTATATGTTCGTACCAGGTGGTCGGATTCGCCGACATACGCATTGTCTCACGCGAAAGCACGGTCCAGCCAACATTCAGTTGGCGTACCCACATCTCGGCAAGTGGACTGCTGTCAGGCGGCACAATAAGATAATGCATTTTGAGAAGAACGCGAACTTTATCTTTTGGAATCGCTCCCTCGACACAATGAATATCTTTATTATAATCGAGACCGTGAAAGTCCCGTGTATTCATCTTGACGCGCACGTCTTCATCGGGAAATGTTGTTGTTACTGTATTATTTTCGTTACAGGCAATAATCACGCGGTAGAAGATGACCCCGCCGGTTGGAAAGAGCGCAAAGGGGCTGTCGTAGTGGCAGTCAACAAGTGCGCGATCGGAGCCCACCGCACCTTTAGGGCTCACAGCCCAATAAATCTCGTCAGCCTCCGTGACTGGCTTCACAATGGCACCAGGAAATCGTTCGCGTATTTTGTCAAAAATCGCAGGGTCTGAGCGTACGGCATCGAGTGCCGAACGATATTCGCCCCCCTCCACTTTATCAATCCATTCATGGTGCGCGGTTGTATATGTCGCATATCGCGTTTTTGCGACATCTGTAATATTTTGAAGATGTTTATCACTGTCTATAGTTCCTGAAATTACGGCAAATCCCTCCATCTTACTATACAGTAAGAATTTATTCTGTATTTTTATTTACGAGCAGTAAAGGCGACGAGTCCAACAAACAAGGCAGCAAATAACGCACCGGCAAGAACTTTTGACTGCCCTATACCGCCGCGGAATCCTTCGACTTTTCTATCGGACGCATAGTCTTCGGCGCTCACCCACGAATCGAAAATCCAATGGCTGGCGTGGGGCTTGCCGTCAGGATACGTCAATGCCTCTTTGGACGGGTCAATCCACCACTCACCGGTTGCCTGACTTTGGATATTTCCCTCTGCGTCACCAACGGGCAGACTCACTTTACGGCAACGCGCGTATCCGCTATTCATCACTGCGTTAAACATTGGTGCGGGATTGAGTGCTTTTGCGGCGTCTTCGAACATACCGGGTGCTAGACCGCGAAGTTTGGCACCGAGTGTAGTCTGAATTTCGTTTCCAAGGCGACCAGGGATTCCGTGGGGTGTTGTATCAATATATTCATACATATCCTGACCGTTCGAACACGTGGCGCCGGAATTGAGGAAGTAGCGCACGCCAAGCGGTGTTTGGTTATGTCCGCGGTCTTTGGCGCCTCCAGTGCTTTCACCAAAACCAATGGTATCTACATAGTAGTCTACACCCGCACCAGCACCCATAATACCACTATACGAACCATCGCCCCAACTTACACCAATATCGCCAGGCGTAGGTAGTTGTGCCGCGTAATCGTAATTTGGTCCTAGAATTGTTTTCATATTTGGCATATATTGAGTTACTTTCGTATTTAAATTTTTTAATGTATCCATCGCCCCGCTTCCTTATTTGGGCGAGTTATTTTCGCCCAGCGGTAAATGCTACAAGTCCGACAAAAAGGGCGGCAAAGAGCACGCCGGCGGCAATACGGGAGCCACCAACCGGTGTCGACGATCGGAAATCCTCAATCACGTTTCCTTTTGCGTCCTTTTTAGGATACGTTTTCTTTGTTTTATTATAGTCGTCAGCAGATACCCATTTATCAAATACCCAGTGCGTAGCGTAATATTTTCCGTCGGCGCCCTTTGTGAGTTTTTCCTTTGCGGGGTCAATCCACGGGCGAGTCACGTTCGCATTTTTAGACTTCAGATTGCCCTGGTAATCGCCTACCGACGCTGTCATTTGTTTACATTGGGGATATCCTGAGCCAATGGCGGCAGAGAAGAACGGGGCGGGGTTGAGTGCATCGGCGGCGTCGTTCACGATTCCTGGCGCCAATCCCTGAAGCCGAATGCCACCCATCTCCTTCGCAAGAGTATCACCGAGCGGTCCAGGAATCCCCGTCGGAATTGTACTTATATATTCGTACATACTTGCCCCGTTGCTACACGCAGCCCCCATTTTAGGGTCGGCGACTTTGAGAAAGAAGTTGAGACCCATAGGATACTGGCTCATATTATCGGATAATCCTACCGATTGTCCGTAACCCAGGGCGCTCGCGTAGTAGTCGACGCCCGCCGCCGCCCGTGTAATACCGTCAATCGAACCGTCGCCCATATTGATACCGAGCTCGGACGGCGCTTTCATTTCGCCAGAATAATCGTATGTAGGTCCAATAAACGCGCTGGCGTCGGGTAGATAATTCATTACGGCGGTCGGCTGCTTGAAGAGTGAGTTTACGGATGTTTCGGCGGACGTAACGCCGCTAGCAAAACTATTTGCGGCGCCTTGAATATCCATTCTCTCCTTACTTGAAGCGTCTAAAATTACTTACGCAGCGCCGTAAATGCTACAAGTCCGACAAAGAGTCCGGCAAATAATAGACCCGCTGTAACTTGTTCGGATTTCAGGTGGTGGCTATTTCGTGAAAATCCTTCGGCACCCCCGTCCTGAATTGCGGCTTTGATTTGATTCGCGCTGGGCTGCGGCGGAATCGGTGGATCAGGCGGCGTATTTTGGTCGGGAATGTCTTTGGATGTATAAAACCGTCCCATACGCTTGAGTTCATGTTGCGTCCACTTATATTCGTCTTGGGAAATCCATTTGTCAAATACCCAGCGGCGCATAAAGGGTTGGGGTCCACTAGGTACATACTTTGTACCGTCTCCTGGCGGCAGTGGTTTGTAATAGACTTTATCAGCAGTAGGGTCGACCCATATATTGGGAACTTCAATAGGCGGGTCATCGCTGCCGGTGGGGTCGGCATTGTAAATCGGTTTAGGAAATCGAGACGCAAGTTGTCCGTCGACGTTTCCGACGGGCGCCTCCATTAATTTACATTTTGGGTAGCCGGTACCCATTACGGCATTAAACATAGGTACAGGATTCATTGCCTCCATAGAATCTTGAAGGACACCTGGAGCAAGACCCTGTAAATTCGCACCAAGTGCGGCTTTGAGACCCTTTCCCATACCACCAGGTAATCCCGTGGGAATTGTCGACATATATTGATACATATCGGCGCCGTTCGAGCACTGTTGTCCGGTATTGAAGAAATAGTTGAGACCAAGTGGCGATTGAGGAAAATCAGGTCCATTTCCCATAATGCTTTTTGTCGGTGCGCCGAACGCCATTGTATCCATATAGTATTGGACGCCGGCAACATTTCGGTAAATCTGGTCGGGTCCGCTAAATATATCACCATCACGACGAATGCCAAGTTCACTTGGATACATCATTTCGTTCGAATAATCGTAATAGGGACCGAGCGCTGCCAATCCGGTCTCTGTTGTCGTAGACGACATCCCCTAATAAGTATTGTACTTTTATATCTTGTTGCCCGAAATGCGTTCTGCGGAAAAAGATAAAAAATGAGGAGCCCCCAGAGTTGCTCTTTTACTTTACAACTTATTCGTTGTAGATGTTGTCCTCGTCATCATCACTCTTATTTCCGGGTGTATCGTCGTGTGTAAAACTAAGCGGGATGGATATGAAGGCAGAAAAGGAGGATATCTTTAGCGGCGCAGATTGGATGAAGGCAATTGAAACATTGGCGGAGGAAGCGCCACCCACAGACGATATAGTACCGGTAGACGGCTTTCATTGCGAGGACTGTGATACGGGTCTGTGGATTCAGACACATAATGACGCAGTCATTTGTACGAAATGTGGAAATCATCTGGGGTTTCAACTAGACTCATCCGCGGAGTATCGGTGGTTTGGGTCCGAGGACCGTAGTCCGGATCCGACGCGAGTAGGCAATCCCCTCAACCCATTGCTTCCTGAATCGTCGTTAGGTACACGCATTCTGACCCGACCCGGCGATTCGAAAGCAATGCGCCGTATTCGCCAGTACCATCTATGGAATATTATGCCGTATCGTGAGCGGACACTGTGGACGATTTTCGAGATGCTTCAGGTGCGCGCAAATAACGCAGGCATTTCAATGGCGATTGTGGAAGAGACGAAGCAACTTTACGCACAAGTGAGTACTCGTTGTATATGTCGCGGACAACAGAAGGATGCGCTTCTAGCAGCGTGCTTGTTTGAAAGCCTGAAGCGCCACGATACGCCGCGTCGCCCGATTGAAATTGCTGAGATTTTCCAAATTGATGCGAAGTTGATTACACGGGGCGTAAAGCAGTTTTCGGGGCTGCTAGAGGAGCATTTACACGCAACACCTATTGCGGAAAAGAAGGCAGAGACACCGTCGACACATTTCCGTCATTATTTGGAGCCGGCAATTTATAAACTTGAAACGCCGAGACTACTTCATAATCAAATTGTTGAGATGGCAACAAAGATTGGCAATATGATTGATGAGTTAGGAGTATGCCCTGAAACGACCCCGTCTTCATTAGCGGCAAGCGCCCTTGCCCTTGCGTGTGAACGTATGGGATTGGAGAAATCAAATGTTGAGGTGGCGAAGGTCTGTAGTATTTCGGTCGCAACACTCCATAAATGTTTGAAGCGTATTGAGTCTTGGCGTGGCGTGCTCTTTCCTACGCCGGCAAAGTAATTCGCAGTCCTAACTAGGAATGGGAGGTCAAGTCTCCGTGCCGTTAAAGGCTAGAGAAGAAAATAAAGAATTATATGGACCGTTTGCGCTACGTCAGAGCCAAAAGTACTCTCTTGACGTTCTTTCGGAACTTATTGGAACCCTGCTTCGCGAAAACAATCTTTTTGATTTGAAAGAAGTCCTCAATTCGAAGACGGGTTGTGAATCATTAATTGTTGTCATTAAGAATAAACTTGAAAAAGAGTTTACAATGCTACAATTCCCGGACCCAATACGTAAGAGCGAATTCTCACCGGTAGCTTTTGTATCAAAGAAGGATTACGATAGACGCGGATCGAAAGATGATAACGAGCGTTCAAGAGTGGGAAAGGACCGCGATGTGTACTGCCATAATTTTGCTGTCTTTATTATTCGTTTTACGGTGCTTTTATCGGCGGTAATAGCAAGCGTAGCATATCAGCGAAATGTTATTAAACGGTTGCTGAATTCGGAGGCGGTGGGTGCGACGGTAGTTGATAATAAGATGTATAAACCACTGAAAGACCAATCAATGTATCTAGGTGCTGTAGCACCGGATATTCTGAGTGAGTTGAAGGATGGTGGATTACATATGATTCCTGATGACCCGCGTCCATTATACATCTTCAGCAACGATGATTCGATTGTTATGGATGTGAATAAGGGTATTATATATAACGCACATACGGGTCCGACGGGGGTTTTGGGTATTAAAATAAACCGTATTGCCGCGGGACAGGTACCACAGGTGCCAGGGTTTGCCGCAGCCGCGCCTGTCGCTGCGCCCGCACCAGCCCAAGCCCCAGTCCCTGCGCCCGCTCCCGTCCGCATTGTCCACCCAGCGCAACCTCAACAGATTTTTCCTCAAGGGCTACGGCGAGTCGACCCGAATCTTGTTGGGCGTAATAACGTGTCAGGAATCGGGTCAAATATTAGTAATTTAGGTCGCCCTCCTTTGGCAGGAAGCGTTGTCTCGGCTTCATCAGCGGGTGTAAAGACCCGTAAACAACGTCGTAAGGGACGCCGTACAACACGCCGCCGCCAAACACAATACGGCGGAGGGGATGATTTTACGGTATCTCTCTATACAGTTGTTGACTGCGCAAAAGTAGGATGCTATAAGGTAGCACAGTTTATTATGGAGAAAAATGGAATGACGCGTATGCCAAACGAATCACTGCTTGTTCCGTTCCAACAGCGCGTAGCAGGTTTCCTAAACAGCCAGCCCACAAAAATACCTTTAATGACAGATGATGTCGAGAATAAGTTCAAGATATACAGCATTGATGATAGTTATAGCATTATGAATGACTATAAGGAGGCGATTCTAGGCAAAAAGAATGATATTACATCGCCGGCGTTCTATCGTGCGACACTGCTAGCGGCAGGTGTTGACGAAAACACCGTCTCTACATTCTTCTGCTCGGATGCGTGGGATGGTATTATGACAAATACAGTACCCTATGCTCTTTTACAATCGTTGTATTATGATATGGACCAAAATGGTGGAACAATGAGTCCTGCGGTGCTCTCTGAACTTCAAACAACGGTCGACCAATTCGTAGGAAATAATGTCGCCGCACCGATTGACCCTACAGCGTCATCTCCGCCGACGGATTTTTCAAATCTCAAGTTTGTTGCGCCAAAATCGATTGCTACGGAGTTTTGTAAAGTTTCTAGCGGTGTTCGTAATACAAATTTACCTCAGCAGAAGAGTATACTTACAAAGGCGCACCGTGATTTACGCGACCTATACGACACCCATTTGGATGATACAATCAAGTTTATTCGCAAGGTTCTTACGCTCAAGGAGGTAGGATACGGAAAACCGGTGGCGATTCGCATTAACCCGATTTTCTTAACAAACCCGAAGGGTGCCGATGATGCGTTAGAAATGCTGGTACGTGAGGCGCGTAAGATGCTGAGCGCTCACTACCTGAAGGTAGAAACGGTCTATAAGAAGGCGATTACGGATATTTCACAGTTGGGTAATGCGTATAAAGAGGTAGAGACACCGGTAGAGCCTAATATCCCGGTCGCACCGAAGCCAAACGTACCGAATCCACTGGAAGTACGTGAGCCATTAGTACGTGGTGCTCGTGGACCACAGAACGAACCCAAAAACAATCTTTGAATTCAAATCATACCATGATTTTTATTCAAGACAAATGAATAGGAGATACAATGTTGAAGAATGCCACACGTCGTCTAGCTCGTACATTTCGGAGTTGTATGGGCGCGAAACGAATTATGAACGCGAATTTAGGAACGGAGGCGTCGCAGTGCGGTAAATTTGCCCGTTTCAAGGAGATTCACAGTGATTTTAAACGCGACTCCAATAACCACGTTTCACAAATTGTTCGAAATATCGATGGATCGCGGCGGCAATTAGATATGGTGATTAGTTCTCCATTTGGTACTACAAGTGAAAGTGGGGCTCAGTATGTCGACCGTATTCTTAAATTTATCGAACAGGCAAAGAATCAACGACAAATATTTCAATCGGATATTGTATTTATTCCTGAAACACAGGAGTATTTTCAACTGAAGGAGGAACTTCGTTATTTTGTCCCGTTTATGTTTAAGTATTATATTGACAAACTAGAAAATCTCATTCCGATGGGCGTTAAGAATAATAAGACAAAACTCAATTGGAACGGTCACTCTACACGTACATCAAATGCATCAAATATGGGCGATACTATAAATAATTTACCAACTTTAGCAAATAACGCATCTCGTAAGGGAAGTAATATAACATTTGTAAACTCTATTCCGAACTGGAAGGGTGGTAGAAAGACGCGTCGCCACCGCCACCGCCGTTAAAAAAATGAACTCTGTGCTTTCTAACATATAAAGAATTAAATGCACGACCTTGAATATGCCGTCGGAATAGGCTGTTGGTTAGCGCTTATATATCTCTTTCTTGTATATAAGTTTGGCAATCTATCTCCGTTAGTGGCAACAATCGCTCCTATTATAACAATATCAGCTATCTATATTATTATAATTCTTGTAAATACTCTTGTTAAGATTATTCTAGGGATTTTAAGGCTTATGTTTAGCCCTGAGGTGATTCTATTTATTATAACAGTCTTTCTTATGGGAATCTTCGCCTTTATGTTTAGAGGTACAATGAATATTATAAATGATGTACCATTAGAGGTAGACTAGGCAACCCGCCCGCCCATCTGCTTATAGACCTCTACAAGTGCGTCGAACGGAATTTTATGTGCCTCGCACAATTCGCGAATCCGCATTTTTCCATTATAGTGGCATACCCACATTCCTGCAGTAAATAGTGTCTTTTTCCCGTAGACACGGATCTCTTCGTTTAGAATTTGTCCTGTTGTCGGAAGCGGCTTGAAGTCAGTATCTATATCATCTAACTCTTCATAGCATCGTTGGGGTGTGCCACGGTCGACAAATCGGCAGAGCACCCCTGATAAATCCTTATATACGATGATTGTTTCAATCCACGTATAATAGTCGCAGCCCATTCTCTTCTTTTCATAATCTTTTTTAGATTTCGTCGCGTACCGCCATAATCTCGCATCCCCCAAATGCCGGCGGCATATAGTTATAGATATTCCAGGTATGGACTCCGCTACGACCGTATTGCCACGGCGCCGCCCATTCGGGTCGCGCTTCGCCGCCCATATATCCACTCGAGGCAAACAACAGGGAATCCTTATAGCCTGATCCGACCGATTCAAGCATAGAGCGGAATCCGCGAGTGCCGCTGTTGGGTTTTAGCCGCCCACCGACCAAATATCCACACCAGATGACTTCAAAAATCCGTTCGTCGCCTGGAATAGACCGCCGCCGAGTATTTGCTACAACCACAACCTTACGTAGTTCTGCCTCCAATTCGGGACGCTTTTTCGTAATCCAGACGTCAATATGATCGGAGCGATTGATAGGTTTTGTTGATACAATTTGCGGCGGTGGTTTACCTTCGCCTATATTTAACATCCAATTACGAAATGACATCTGCCATATACCGCTAAACTGCGACCACTCCATTTTCTCACAGCTGACTGAGCCGACAAGCTTATTTGTTGCCACCATTGCGTATGTATCAGTTCGGACTGCGGTGCTAAATAAGGGCGACGACGGCATTTCGCGCGCCCAAAGGTGCGCCACAGGCAACTTCGTCGCCGTCCAGCAATCCATCATTCCAATCATATAGCCGGCAATCCCACGCCCCCTCCAACTCTTCTCGATACAAAGTCCTTCAATGACCCGCATAGCACCGTAGTGTAGCATCGCTCCATTTGACATTTCAGTCTCCGAGCCCGAAAACGGCGCGCTTACAATTGTAGCTATGAGTTTCCCCCCGCTATCAAACACTCCTAACACTACTACGGATTGGTCTTTCAAATAGGAAGCAACCCAGGTCGGCTGGGCGTCCATGTACCAGTCGTCACCGCCGTACGATTCGGTCCAAAACGCCGACAACGTACCTACATCATCAATTGTTAGACGTACAGGTGGGCTCAATCCTGTAGGAATTTTGGGCTCGGCGGGCGGGGTTAGACGTAAAAACCGCGGTGTACGGTCGGCAAACAAGGTATCAATCCAGCGGGGCGCGGCGGTTGTTTTAGACCAAAAAGGCATCTTACTCCAATAACGTGTATCGCCCTTATATGGTTACGCGGCACTGGGGGCACTTCCGATCCCGTTGCCTTGACGCCACCAAACATGGTCCGCAGTAGACGTGACCACAGTGGGTCATCACAATATTCTCAACGGTCACAGCATCGTAGCAGATAGGGCAAGTAATCGGTTTTTCTAGAGCCAATGACATTTCTAGATGTTGCCGTGCGATATGATAGGCGACGTCTACAGGAGCGGTGAGAACCGGTTCAGCGGCGATACGGCGTGGGGCGGGTACATTTGGCACAGCCACGGGCGCCGGTGCCATTGTAACTCCAAAACGGGCAAAGCGTGCGGCACGAACCCCCTCACGGAACGCTTCGTATAAGAGGTGATTGTTGAGGTCACTGGCAAACCGAAACGGCAACACATTTGGGGTCACAGGTGAATTCGTATATGTGCTTAGAACCGATGCGTGATTGACAAGCGTAGCACGATGCGTATCACATAGATGGTCGTGCAGCGAGCCAACGGCGGCACACTGTACGTTATGGCTTGATGGAATCGCGTAACAGGTTTGTGCCGTATCTGTTTCTAGATTGAGCAATTCGTAGAGCTTGATAGCAATCGCCTCTTTACATTTCTGAGTCATTAAGTCTTTATCATACTTATCATTCTCGTTCTTCACGCGCAACTTGAGAGCGTGTTCATCGGCTTTCGCTTCCGCGTACTCTTTCTCTGTACCTGGGGTGTGCGAAATCGTCATCTCTGCAAACGCCTTACTGGTTCGGTCCGCCGCTTTCATCAGTGCTGAGGTGTTGTCGGCGGTCCGTGCCGACTCTTTTGCCGCTTCTTTCGAGGCATGTGTTTTATGAATTCCGCATAACGACTGTCCTGCTATACTATATTTTTCGCATGGTATATAATTTGCTTTGATTGCTTTACACGTTGGCATACTATCATATCTTAGAGGGTCGGTAACCCCATCATTTTTTCTAAGTGTACTAAGAGCCCTTAAAAATTGACCCCGTCCTACTTCGCCCCCGAAACCACCAGCCCATCTAGGATGTCTACCCCCGCTACTACTCCTAGTTCCCCTGTATACCTCCCTAGTCAGACACTAACCTACCCTTCCTCACTCATGTTAGAAACTCAGGCACCCACGAAGAATCCGAATCGCTGTAATCACACAGACTGTAAGGTCAAACTACTGCTGAGCGATATGGCGTGTAAGTGCGGACATCGCTTTTGCGGAAAGCATAGGTACGCAGAAGAGCATATGTGCTCTTTTGACTACCGTCAGTCCGCCGCAAAGAATCTCTCTACCAGCCTCGTAAAGTGTGTTGCCACCTCGCTCAAGCAGACTATCTAACAAAACAGAATAGGTACTGGTATTCGTAGCCAATAGGTGTAAGGTCAATGAATTGTTTGTAGGTGAAGCCATTCGCCTCCACTTCGGCGACGACTTCGTCCATTTTTGGCATACGGAGGTGATGTATTTGGCGACGTAGTTTTTTACTATCTTTGAAACGGAACTCTTCGCGGAATTCTGCGCGATTGTCGTCAAGGGTAAAATCGGCTTCGTATTCGAATTTGTCAAAGGTAACCTTGCTCCGGGTGACACGTTCTTTGGAGTATTTTTGTACGCTGAAAGCGACAAAGGGAGAGGCGGCTTCAAGAATCGGATCAAACTTCTCACGGTTGACAAGGTGAATGACAAGGCAGCCACCAGGTTGGAGCCAGTTGAAAATATTACGGAAGACCTGGTCGCGGTCACGTAGGTAGTAATAGGTAAAATAGTACATAGTTACAAGATTGAACTCTCCCGCCGCAAAGGAGCCGATATTTTCGGCTTCTTTGACTCGGTAGTCATTCTTAGGAAACTTCTTACGGGCGACCTCTATCATTGTTGTCGAGGCATCCATACCGACCACTTTGCCGACGCCCTCCTTTTTGAATTCTTCTAC
>Ga0208617_1000119_pt1 | contig 26412 bp, 27 predicted proteins | sample CryBogCBE06Nov07_FD_184581 | JGI IMG/M metagenome (GOLD analysis project Ga0208617, IMG submission 184581) | Freshwater microbial communities from Crystal Bog, Wisconsin, USA - CBE06Nov07 (SPAdes) (version 2) | ecosystem: Environmental > Aquatic > Freshwater > Lake | place: Crystal Bog...
GAGCGTTCTGTTCGGATTTTACGATATATGTTGATAGTTTAGAAAGATGTCCGGACGACCGAGCGGTCCGCAACAGAACTTGTTTCTAAACGGAGCAAATTACTCCAAAATCGTAGGATTTTTACGTACACGCTATGCGAAGAAGATGGGTGTTTCGGCGCTGCCCCAAAAGGTCGACGAAAAACTACAAAAGTATACTCAGCACTTTATGACAGAGGTTGTACGCGTCCAGGGACAGGATAAGCCGGCAAATACGCTCGCCACCGAAGTGATTCGTGAAACTGAAACATCTATGGATTCCTGGCTACGTAAGCAGCAAGCCGCCCAACCGCCCACCACGGTATCGGTTGGTACCTATCCCCGCGGTGAAGACGTAACACGACTCTTCCAGGATACTAGCACCCGTTACGATAATATGATGGCGGCGCGTGCGCCTATCCCTATCCCCCAGGTCGGTATTCCCCCCGATTTCCGTGCGCCCGATCTTGATGATGATGAGGACCCCGTAATACTGATGCAGCGCGCCCAGAAACAGCGTGAAGACCAAGCCCGTGCCCTTGGTATTCCTGTTGCCCCACCTGCACCTGCCTTTCCGAACAAAAAGGTTGAATCCGCGCAGGCGGGGGCGGGCTCTGTACTCCCACCCCGTATGGAGATTCAGGAGGACTCTCCGCCCTCTGCCACCCAGCCTATCCCTCCCCAAGCCGACCCGCCGCCGCCATTATTAGCCCCGCGCCCGCAAGACTACATCATCCCCCAGGAGGACGTTGTCAAGTACCGCGAAACCGAATACAATGTCTTCATTACAAGCTCTGACCGTAATTGGCTATCAAATAATACCGAAAACCGATACAATTTCTCTGTCATTTTCAATACCGGTAATACAACAAATGCACTTGGCTATAATAGCGCCGTCCAGCAGCGCTTCCGTAATATTCAGCGCATTGAATTCGTAAAGGCAATTGTTCCTATTGAGTCGCTGACCGCTCTTGTACGTGTGCCGAGCACCGGCACGTTTGATACCAGCCGTGTTGTCAATATCTTTTCCCTACCATTTGCGAGTGTTCGTATTGCCGAACTCAATAATAATAGCTTTTCAACAAACCCCGAAGAGGACAATAGCTTCGCCATTGTTCAGTATGACACAACCTGGTCCTCCGATTTATCCGTCCCTCAATCGTACGTAGTAAATACAACCGCTCCCGCATCGGCAAGTCAGAATTATGTGCCCGCCGACAAGACCGGCTACACCGGCTTTATTCCGAAGTTCCTGAAGACTCAGCGTATCTATTCACCTACTCCCCTTGCGACCCTCAACAAACTCTCAATTCGTATGGAACGCCATAATAGCGAACTCATCAGCAACGACCCCGATGTATTTTTCATTAACCGTATTCAACTGTCTGATTCTCTGAATTGCTTCGGCTCTACGAACGGTACAACGTCCGATCAGACCAATTATAATACTGTATCTGTTGCCGGCGCCGAAAATCCTTATATCTATATCACCACAACCAACTATTTCCTCTTCAGCGCTATCTGTGAGGGTGATATTATTAATATTCAGGGCTGCTCGGTGACCCCCGCAGGCATTGTTGCCGCTGCTACCACAACTGATTTTGCGAATTTTATTAACCAGGACGGTGGACACTACGTAGTTGCCACCGGTTATATCAATAACACAGGCGGCTCCAATATTTACCTAGGACGCAACAACGCCGGCTATTGTAATGTTATTATTATTCGTAGCCGCTTTGATAATCCCGCCACCACCGGTGGTACAACCCGTAATCTAGGTCCCTCTTACTTTGGCGGCGCTTACACGCAAGAGGAGAACCAAATTAGCGGTCCTACATCTGGACTCGCCTATTTACTCAACTTGCCAGCTACAACGCAAACAGGTTGTGCCCTTATTAACACAAGCCGCCAAACGAATTTTGTCCTCCGTATTATTACTCGCGATATGGATTCTACATCCAATATTCGTCCTGATAATGTATAAATCTCTTTCCCCGAACTCTACCGATATTATTTTGATATAATTCTGTAGAGGGATGCTGAGTACCGTAATAGTTTTACTGCTTGTGGTCACTTTTATAGTGACCTTTGTCGTACCCCTTGCGCGACGCCGTTCTAAGGAGGGCTTTACATCAGAGCGTGAATCTATGATTCAAGACGGACGTCGGCAATATAATGATCTAGGGGCTAGTCTAGATCCTATTTTACCGACCTTTGCCGTAGCGTCTTCCAACATTGATAATAATCCCAATCTTACAATATCACAGTACTTAACACAATTTAATTCTCTTACAGATAATGCGAATGCTGCCCTTACACAAGCCATAGGAAATGCCGATATTGTGCCTACAGCTGAGTCTCCAACAAATTTAGGAGTCTCTGGTACTGCCGTCAAAGCTCAATTGCCCCCACCTAATGACCTTCTTATTAAGGCGCGCCAATGTGAAGCTAAGTTAAAAGGACGCAATAGCTGCTCGAAACTGAATAATTCTACCTATTCCGATTGTGGTATATGTATTGACAGTGGTACACAATTTGATGGAATGAATGCTAAAAAATTTATAGGTGGTTTACTCTCTCTTAAAAGGGATCGTAGTGATGCTATAGATGCGGCAAGCGGCGGAGTAGCCGTACATCAGCCAACACTTGGTCAATGTCCTCCAGGTAAGTTCTATGTCGATGCTGCCTCCTGCCAAAAGGCGGTAAATCAATTAAATTGTAAAGAAATCGGCGAATCCGGCGGTTTTCAGGGTGGTCGAACAAAAGAGGGTCTACAAATGCCCGCTGTAACGTGCGCCCAAGCCCCCGTTGCAAACGAGTTTCTCTATCAACCAGCCGGTCTAAACTACGATGTAAATCTACGATTTCTAGCTCCTTTCGGTACAGGTCTAAATCTAGCAATTGTTACCCATGTGCCTTCAAATCGTACATTCAAAGCCTCAGGTAGAGGAGGACAAGAATTTACACTCTTAATACGTGGAGTACAAGAGCAGGACCAAGTAAATATTATGGTGGCACAAGAAGTGCCTCATCGTCCAAACGGTAAGCCTGAGGTCTTTCAAGCTATTATTCCTAACCCCGATAATACTATTTATAAGATTCCTAAGGATGCCGCCTCCGATATGTGTCAGCGTTTAGGTGCACAGCTTGCTACAAATAGCCAGGTTGCTACCGCACTTAAAAGTGGATTACAGTCACGATATTGCGGTAATGTTGCAGATAAGGATCAGAGTGTATACGCCATACAATCAGGTATACCCCCCTTTACACCTCTTGGCGGTCTCGATCAAACTGGATTCTGTGACACAAAAATGGAAGCCCAGGGTGTCGGTATATGGTGTAATGGATTCAAGCCTGCAAAATCTATTAATACAACTATTATTAATACAGTGATAAACGATTTCTTCCAATCATTTGGTACAGCCGCTCAGCCGGCACAAGGTGATAGTATATATAGCAAATACTCTAGCCCCGATAGCAATGACCCGCCTGGAATATCACAGCGGGCTATTCTTATACAGTGGGAAATGGTCGGCTCAAAAAATCGTATTGTAGCCTTCCAACCTACAATTACCCAAGTGAACGGTACAGCCATTAAAGCAAGCCCTAGTATCATTCGCACATTTGGACCATTTTCTAGGAGTTCGACAATTCGTGGACCGGCTTGGAACTCAAAATCAACAATGCAAAAGAATCAATTCTGGTTTTGGAGTAATGTGTCTAAATCAACCACTGCTACATTCTCGGCAATTATTCCCGCATATCTCACCAACCCCTATTACTCCGATGATGCCAAACGTGTAACTATGGGACCCCTTATCACGAATCCCGCTTCCGCTGAATTACTTAAGACTTCACCGTGTTTCGCGGATAATCAAAATCCAGGTGCATACAGCCTATCTTGCTTACTTGACTTGTTCCGTGGTGCTGGTGGCGATCCTACAAAGGGCACGCTTGCGAAACAAGGCGGTGGTCTAATACAATTAAATAAGTTCGGTGATATATCAGCAATCAGCTCTTATCTTGATGACCTTTATATTACAGCCACGACCGGCAAAGATGGTAATGGTAATGTTATTAGTATGGATATGAATACGCGTATCGCAGCGATGAATGATGCGGCAATGAAGCTTTTTGGATTTAATATTACAAGTCCTTGTGAAGAATTGGTTGACAACGCGGATGGCTCAATTGGTCTTGTACCGAAGCCTATGACTAATATTACAGCAGATTGTCTACAATATCTATGGCTCAATAATGGCTCCGATGAAGATCGTTCACCAGGTGTACCGGCAAAAGGTAAAATCTACACTGGTACATATACAAGCATCGCCGACCGGTTCAGCGGTCTTCGTAATAACGAAGGCACCGCTGCGAAGCGCAATCAATATCCATTCCAAGCGTGCCAAATAACTGGTTCTATGGCTCCCATTAAGAATGGACAGCCCGACCAGAAGGTCATTAGCCAACTTACTAGCATGGGTAGCTTACAAGCCATACAAGATTATTTTAACGGAATACAAAAAGCGGCAAACTACGGTACCGACCAAACGGCTCAGGCAACTGCTATGCAACAGTGCTACGGTATCAAACAGTCACCAAATAATGTATAGAGTCAATAATATAATACGAATAAAGTAATATTATTTCAAATAATAATACTTTATTTTATATACTTGTATAATTAAATTAGTAAAATATCGTAGAGGGGGGCATCAGATGATTATCTGGTTTGTCGTAATTGCTATAATTCTTGTAGCATTAACTCTTTTGATTATGTTTAGAACATCAAAAGTAAGCAATATTGAGAACTTTCAGAACACTTCCGGTAAGAAACCGGCTCCAGCAAAATTTAGTGACTTCCTATCATCGATTGGAGGAAACAAAAGTCCTACAACCTTACTCTCCGCAACAGTTCCCTTTGTTGAATACGAACAAGATTACTATGACAATATTGCCGGCAAAGAGGTATTAACGAGCGATGTTATTCCTAATTTTAAGAATATTCTTTCGTCGCTTGTCAATCAACCGGATGTTTATCTAAATAATTCTGACGGTCCAGTCATTAAGAATCTTGTATCAGATAATAACGGTCAATTTACAGATGCTGATATTAAATGGTGTAAATCAGCAAAGATGCCTACCTATTTACCTCCACACTTGAAAGGTGCTGCTGTAGGCTGTGGATGGTATTATGTACCCGACCCAAATCTTACATCGAGCGGTGCGCTCGGTCAAATTGACGGTCCTATATTTCCTAATGGTCCTAACAATGATGGAGTCAATGGAATCCCCAATTACGGTAGCGGTCAGTGGATATGGAATCTAGCCCTTGCTCAACAACTTGAAGATATTAAAAACTGTAAACGTATTACATCATGTATTGCAATAGATGCTCCGTCTGTGAACGGCATCTGTGGATTCTGTCCTACCTCCGGCTATGCGATTCCTACCCATAGCGATGGTTCCGAAAAATACCCCAATTCAATGACAGTTGAGAATGTTACAGCGCCTGCCGCTACATGTGATACAACTCCTATTATAAATTCGGCAGCCTGTCCTGTACCTCCTACACCTTTAGTTACATCTGATGGCATCGATTGCGGTACCTACGGTTACCCATCCGCAGATTATGGCATTCGTTTATATACACAAGATGAATGTACCAATGATTTGGGTGGAAGTTGGGTATCTAACGGCGAATGTTTACTACAGAGTGGCGGTAGTTATAGTTCTATGTGCGCTGGTCTTAATAGTGTAAAACCTACATCTGCTATACCGTCAATATGTAAGCCTGATAGCAGCGGTAAACTGAGCGCCGCTTGTCTCATTTCACTTGCAAAAAGCATCGGTTTAACCCAAGACGGTACTATTATCCAGATGCTCCAAACAGCCGGTCCTCCTGGATCGATCGACCAAATTGCCATGCAGATTCTGAAGGGGCAAAATATCAATATAAGCCCTATGCTTTACCAAGGCGGTGTTATAAGCGTCGGTGATGCGATAGTAGGCTATGACACTATCTATAACCAGATAAAAAGCGGAAAGAATCCTATCGTCCAACAGGCGGCTATGCGGCTCTGTATTGGCACAACCAACTTTGACTTTTGTGACGTTCCTAATAATACACCTGGTCCTTTTATTGAGTTATGTCTACAGGAGCAATGGCGTATTGCCGGTTGCCAGCCTGCCGGCAGCGGCTTCCCCAAAGGCGCCGCGGCAGACACATTAAATCAACTCACATGGGGTGAGGCGAAGACTGCCATAGAGGATAAATATAAGGCAATGACAGCAGCCGACGCAGAGAAGCAAGATGAGGCTATTAAGGTCTGCCTTGGTATTCATACTACACGCCCACCGCCACCTCCACCCCTCTTTAAAAGCTCTGGACCCCTCAAGGATATCGGTTACCCAGGTGGTGGTATTGGATTGGGAGGAGACCAGAAAACGTACACAGACATTATATTTACATTTGGACCCCAAGAGTGGCTAGCACCGCCAGATGGTTCAATGAAAACTTTTATTGATTATGTTAATGCAAATCTCAAAACCCGCCCTATTACTGCTACAGTCATCACAAATAAGGGTGATAAATTTACCGGACAAGTTGTAGGTCCAATTGGCTATCCTCCTTTTAACGGACCCTGGGGCGGAAGTTTTAGAATCCAAAAACCAGGACCCGTAAATCCTATTGGAGAATATTATGTCAAACAGAATGGAGGCAGAAATCTTCCGCAGTTTTCGGCGTGGGATACTGCCACAAGTGCTACACTCATCCTCAATTACATAGGTTCTACGCCAAAGACCCTACCTCCGCCGCCGCCTCCTCTCTATAAAACTGCTGAAGTGGATCTTAAGGATATTGGTTACCCAGGTGATGGTATTGGATTAATGGGAGATCAGAAAACACAAACAGTAATTATATTTAGAGCTGGACCCGCACAGTGGCAGGCACCCCCAAATGGTAATATGAAGACGTTTATTGATGAAATTAATAGAAATATAAAAACGAAGCCTGTCACCGTCACAGTAACTACAAATAATGGTAATACTTTTACCGGTCAAGTTACAGAAAACATGGGATATCCACTCTGGAATGCTACTTGGGGCGGTAGTATGGTAGTCCGAAAAGCAGGACCTGTAAAACCTATTGGAAATTATTATGTCAAACAGAATGGAGGTAAAAATACTCCAGAATTTGCGGGGTGGGATACTGCTACAAAAGCTACACTCACCCTTAACTATTCTTAAACTTTTAAATTTTTCTATATACGTCTGGATTCCAGACAATTATAGAACTATAGAAAAATGTGTAACATACACGCACCCCAGCGTGGCGTTGTGAACTGCGCAACTTCCAGGTGGGTTGCCTGGCGGCGCGGCGGCTTATATCCCTTAATATTTTCCGCTTTGACGGCGAATAAAAAGGCGGCAACCACTTCATACATATTATCGTAATCGGGCTCTGCCGGTGTTATATACATCAACGTCCGTTGCTGTTTCTCGGTTACATACTTATCAAGGGCAATCGAATAGACCGCTAAATTCATTGCCTTCGGAATCGGTCCATCGCTATCTAATTGATACGGGGCTGTATCGGTTTGGAAAATTTCATTGATATCATTATCCCGTTTTGCCAACAGTTCATTTAATTTTATATTGAGTTCATTATTATTGCCGCTAGATTCCTTCACGTACCCCGATCCTTTCGCTTTTAGTCGTATAGCGCACGACATCCTTCCTACCTACTTGGGTATAAAATTTGAAGTCTAAAGTTATCCGCATACCTAATTAACAATGACACACGGAGGGAAACAACTTGTGTGTATTGATATTGTAGCAGGAAGAACATTGTATAGCCGTACCATATATACAGACTATATACCTACACCCGAAGACCTAAATTTCTATTATAAAGAACTATGCTGTCTGAACGATGCGGTTATTACGTCGACTGTCATTGACGTTCCGCCCGATTTTAATCAGGCTCTTGTTGCCTTTAGCGAGGCGATTCCTACACGATTTCCAAATTACGATATTACCGCCTCCTTTGAAGATGTGGATAAAATAACCAAATACCACGACTATATCAAACAATTGAGTGATATGGAAAAGTCACGCGCTCTACTTCAGGTCCATATCCAAACCGCGGCAACTCTTCCTGGCGGAGTTCCTATTGCTGAATCTTCTTCTATTAAAAAACGACCGGTTCTCAAGCGACACGCCTGGGTCAAAGAAATTCTAGCATCCCTTGAAAGCGAAGAAGTCGTAAATGATGAATTGACTGTAGTTGAATTGGATGACCTTATTCCGCATGCCTGGATTCTTACACCTGTCTTAGGAAGTGTACGTGGAGAAAAAGGGAGTCGTATATTAGTTGACCCTATCAAAGGAAAACATTGGGAATGCCTTCTTGGAAGTAGTCTGTTTCCTGATTTTGTCGTAAGTCGCCGAATTTCGACGCAAAACTGGCTGTTCCAACACGAAAGCGCCGATGCGCTTTTGAAGGCAACCCTCAACTTCTACATCGCATCCCAAGATACACGTATTATAGGCGGTCTCAGTGGTTGGATTCCTGTTGCTGAAAAAGAGTTTGCTCTACTTATGAATACGTTCAAAAAGATTAAAGTGAATGAGCGGGTATTATTATCATCATCCGACCCGTCGCATGTCTATAATATCCTCAATTCCATTGAACTACGTTGTCTGGCGTCTAAGACCACCCATGCCGATATTCACCCGCTATCCTTTCACATCTTTCAGAAATATTTCAACTATGTTGCCAAGGCATTGAATATACCCCCTGAAAAATACCAACATATTGAGGGGGTCGGACTTATACTGCGCCGATGGGAACGAAGTGAACTTGGCTTTCGCGGTGATGTTGACCCTATTGTACCCGCCTGGTCCAAAATGTGGGGGCTTATTATGGCAGGGGCACCAAGTATTGAACGTGTCGCCCTTTTCCTCGCAACACTCGATGCCTGGAATCCTATGGATGGAACATTACTTACAAAAGAGCAATGTGAAACAATAGTGGAGCAGTGGATTCCTATCTTTATTGGCACGGAAACCGTGCGCGAAGAGGGCAAATTCGAAATTGCCCTTGTTCTCTATGAAGAGACCCGTCGCTGGTGTTTACAATATTTACCCGCCGCACTCTTTGACAAAATTCTAAAATCCGATAAAATGATTCGTAATTGCTATGTAAAAGCCGGATTTAATATTGGAAAACCGTATAAACTACAAACGGTTACGGGTCTACGTCTTCGTAATCCGTCGAAAAAGACGGTGTACGAAGGAAAGGTGGTTGATAAAGCGCCTGATATTCCAGAGCCGCAAATGTATAAACCGCACCCCTATGTACCCAAAAAAGCCGTGGCAACGACTGCTATGGGAAAATTCCGCGGACGTCCGCCGAATCCAGGGTCGATTGCCGACGGTGCGCGCAGTGGACTTATTGTAAATTTAATGAATCGCTGTCCAGAAGAGGCGTCGTCCTCAGGCTCAAGTCTGAATGAACCCCCATCAGATGATAACACGAATGAACTTGTTATGAATTTAGGGACTATATGAAGGGTCAATTGTCTTATAATCGGTCAGCAATTGATTGTGACTTGTCTGGGCGGTTGAAAATGTGACTCCTAAATCATTCGATATATTTGTAAGGAGCATATTTGCGGCTTTTAGAACCTCTAAATGGTCTTTCTGCGTCTTGTCTAATTGCGCGTCGGTGTAAGGTACAGGAAACTTATAATTTGGATTTTGATATCCTTCCACAATTGCCGCTCTGTTTTTATTTATAAATTCCGACCCAAATTGGGCGGTTAAGGGTACCTTTTTCAACTTTGCCACTAGGAATAAATAATCTTTACCATTTGCAATTGCTTGTACTTTTGCCTGCCAGTTTAATAATTCTACTTTTACCAAACCTATCTGTTTATCCTCATACGCGTGTTTCTTCAGCATGGCTCCTGATAAATCGGTCGATACAGTCGCAACTGTGGTTTGTTTGCCAAATGTATATCCGCTCATATCTGTTAATTTTGCGCCGCTCATATCCGCGCCGCTCATATCCGCACTTCTCATGACCGCGCCACTCATATCGGCACCACTCATATCCGATCCGCTTATATCTGAACGTCCAACAAAACATTCCAGCATCTGACCCTTTGTGCCATCTTTGCTCCTATTTTTTGATAAAAACTGGTTTTCTTCCATATTAAATCGTTTAGTCCGTGTTTGTGTTTTATACGAATCCTTCTTTTTATCATCGGTATCTAAGGGTTTCTTTATATATTTCGCTTCAATCATTTTTACAATATAGCACGTATCATCCGTTATATCAATTGCTTTACCAAGTACATCATTGATTCCATCTGGCAAGGTTTTATAAATAGTTAGCATAGATGTCATTGCATTGAGTAAAAATGTATTTATTTCTGTAATTTTATCATCCGTTAATTTATTTGTGTTACCAGATGCGGCGGCTTTCATATTACTGATTGCCTGTGCTCGTTGCGCCGAACTCACCTGTGGAGGCGGAGTCGATGTATCGTCAAACCCCTCTAGAAGTGTTCTATGCATAAGAAATATGGATAGAACAAGGAGTCCTAGTACGGCAACCAGAACCCACGGAATTATATATCCGAAACGTTCTAGCATTTCTTACTCGGGGTTACGATTTTAATGATTGTGCTTGGGTTTTTGTATACGTAGATTGATTCGCAACACCGTCAATCTGTTTCATATACGCAATATATGTGTTATTTGTATTATTCATGCGTGTATAGGCGGCAACTGCGGTTTGATATACATTGCCTAGTTTTGTCGAAAACTTATTGAGAACATCCTGTCCTGCCGAAAGGACTTTATAGTATTCTATTTGCTCAGGTGACAACGATGTTGTAGGAAACGGTACAGGGAAACTAAATAGATTATTTGTATATGCGGCATCCTGGAAGTTTTCGAGTTGCGATCCATATTGAAGATTACATGCTACATTAGCTTTATCCAAATCTTTCTGCTGGTCTTCTTCACTTTCTGAATTAAATCCTGATATATTCTTTGTATAATCTGCCTTACATTTTTCAATCTCACCCCGTACCTGGGTATTATTAATATACATATTTAGATAATTGGCAGTGCCTTCAATTGCTCCACAATCTGCTAACCATTCGACAACAACTGGACTATCTAACACGTTGGAAAAGAGTTTAATCTTTCCCTGAAGAGTCTGTGATAAAGTCTCTAAGGTGGCAGGGGCTATTGGACCAAGGTCGTCGAATCCTTCAAGGGTTGGTTGTGTTACTACCTTTGTACAATCAAGAATGCCTTTATTATGATGGCGATACAAATAGAGTTCTATTTGATTTTTCCACGTAGCCTCGCCGGTTTTCGCACGGGTCTTCTGTAATAACTGTTGTTGCGCTTTTGGTAATTGGTACTCCGATTGGTCGGCAACTTCTGCCGCCTTTGTCTTTATAAACTTATCATGTACGTCATTATAAATCGAACACGTTTGCGCTTTCATAGTTCCCGTATTTGCAATTGTATTGTCTAGATTTTGCATATTACTGTTTATTGTAGCATCCATTGTTGTCATCGATTTATAAATATGACTGTTGATGGGGTCGACATCCTCAAAACGCTCATAGGCATTGAGTGGTCCCATACAGCACGATTGATTTTTTATAATGCTAACAATAAATGATATAACCGACACGGCAATCCATAGAAAAATTCCATAGGATATTATATCGTTTAAAATTTCAAACTTTGCCATCGCGGAAGGCACCCCTAATTATAAAACATATTATCCAGTAGTAGGTTTTATCATGTATTCTAAGTATACATGTGGACGTTATGTACCGTCCTCGACATATATTGCGGGAACACAATATTGTCCTGCTCCTACTGTACCGGGTACATTGTCGTATAAAAATCTATCAGAATCCGCTCGCATGCAAGAGCAAATACCGTCAACTATGTATATTAGCAACGCGCCCGTACCCGTTCAGCGAGGGGATAGTAACACTGTACCGTATGTGAATGTTATCCCCACGCCCGCGTCCGCTACAACTGCTAGTATTCAAAATGCTGTACTCTTTGCCGCCAATAATCCGTATAACCCGGCTACGCGTTTCTCTCAATATCGTTTTTCAAATACTGTCATACCTCCGCCTCCACCGTGTCCGGTTGCCGTTCCCAATCCAGGGTATCTCTCGCCTTGTGTACCCCCCTCTGTATTTCGGGGGTCTGTAGAAAATGTTGGACCTACCTAGAAACATGCCTACCACAGACTTTTCTGCGAGCCTAACAACCGCTCGCCGTCGTAATCTCGCAAACTACGGATGGCGCCTCAACGACAAGTATTCGTACAACCCTGTAACGCTCAACCCAGAGCAGGCGCCGTCCCACGGTGCGCGCGGCACAGGTCCTTCGTCTGAAGTACCCCTATCCGCCAAGTTAGGCGCGATGCTTGCCGGTCAGCCGAACGTTAATGTCAATCCTGGCACTATCAACACAACCACTTGCTCTTCATCTGGAAATTGCTCGTCCACCGTTACTCTACAGGGTTTTGTACGTAACTCTCCGGCAAATGCGCGTTCGATTGGCGGCTCGGATAATTCTTAAATCGTTGATAGTTGATAGCGTGTAACTTTGTTACAACATATCAAAAACGGCTAACAAGGCGGGTAGCTGGGGTCGGGTGTAACGACGAACGGCACATATAAAAAAGTGTAAACGCCGTTGCCGCCTGTATACCTGCTGCTAAGAGCGAGGCAACAATAAGGGGTCCAGGCATCTTCTTATACAGAGTCAATCCTACTACGCCTGTAACTAAGCTCATAACACCTAACGCAGCGAAAAAATAGCACCAGTTATACGCCCAGGTGGGTCTCGATTCCATATTTATTTAGGTGTTTGATTTTTTATTTTTTAAGTTTGTGATTTTGGTTTTGATTGTTTGTTTGTATATTTAAGCGCGGGCTACAGCCTTCTTGACGACCTTCTTCGGCGCAGGAGCCGGCGCAGGTACAGGCTCAACCACCTCCTCCTCCTCTTCCTCCTCCACCTCATCATCGGCAACAAAGGACGCCGCGGCAGGAGCGGGCGCGGAGGCAGGCGCCGCCTCATCGTCATCACCGTCATCTACAAACGCAGGGGCAGACGACGAGGTTTCAGCACCCTGGTCGACACGCGCCTGGGTTAGCTTCCAGCTGATGCCGAACTTGCCACCCGCAACCCAGATGCTCGTCGCATCCAGAATACAAGTGACCTCAGCACCGCGGCGGAGAACCTCCATCGGGCTCATACCCTCAATCTTACGGTTCTGGTCGTCGTACAGCGCCGCATCGAAGATGCCATTCGTGTTGTTCTTCTTGAGCGCAACTGACTGGACGGGAGGGCGGTCGTTGCCCTGCTTGTCCTTGCTAATGCGAATGCTCTTCGTGTAAAGCGCGCTCACCGTGTCGCGGCTGACACCACGGAGACCCAGCCAGTTTGCCGAGTTCTTGACACCCTGGTCAATGACATAGTCGTCAATCGCCCGGAGCATATCGTAGTACGCAGCGACCTTCGCGCTCGTCGTACGGTTCTTGAAGTCAAGGTTCATCTTGTACTTGCCGTTGCCCTGGAAGTCGCCAGAGTCAAACGGAATCGGCATACGGGGCGCCTGGACGCGGAGCTTGCCGCCATTGTAGCTTAGGTAGACAATCGCCGCGGGCGAGTTATCAAGCTGCTTCTTGGTCGGCTCGACCTTGAGGTTGGATAGGGAAAAGGTAGTAGCAGTTACGACGGACATTTGCTTTGCGAGTTGTTCTTACTTTTGGTTCAGCGAGTAATAACAAGAGGGGAATGACAATCGCAAAAGAAGAAAAACACGCCGTCAATTTTTATCCGCCCTGCCGAGAAAAATCCTAGCACTTACTCTACTGTATCGTGTGGCGGTGGCAATAATAGCGGCGGCATAGCTTGTGGTAGTGTTAAATTGAAAATATCATTTAACCAACCGCCAAGTCCAAAGAACTGTAGTTGTGGTGGCGCTGGCGCAATATCTATATCGTCCGGTGCTACAACACTTTCATATAACCAAGGATATGCCTGTCGGGCTGGATTGCTAACAAGAGTCAGTGTACTTATAATATACATTGCCCCTAGAATCCTATCATTCCTATCTTCTGCCGACGTAATCATAGTACGAATAACATTCATATTTGACTTTTGTATACGCTCTAAGGGGAACGCTCCTATGACAAACGGGGAGTGCTTGAAGAGTCCAGTTAAATAATTTGGCACAATTTGCCGTTTTTGGTCCGGCGATAGATTTGCCCGATACGTCCATATCGCATAAAGTTGCCGGTAGAATTTTTGATGCTCTGCCAGAGTTAGATTGAGGAACCATTCGGGTGACGAATAATAATTGAGCTCATCTATAATTTGAAATAGGTCGACGATTTTCATCCGATACTGTTGTATCGGTGTAGACGGCTCTAGTTTCGCCCATTCCGTTAGTTCGCCGTGCGCTTTTCGTTTTTTAACAAGCTCCTGGACTTTTGCTATTACATCTAATGGTAGTTTATCGCGATTGAACGGATTTTCTACATTTGTAGAATCCTCCGAATTGACAATAAGAGTTGCAATAGACCGTAAATCAAACCCGTAAATATGCTGTTTGACATCCTTATACGAAAAGAATAGAGCGCCGCTAATATCAGCAATCGGGTCCGTTGAGAAGAAATCAGCATCATTCACGCATAGTGACCGAATGTAGTAGGCGGGACCCCGCACCCTTACATTATGCCGCCCTATAGACTCTTTGAACCACTGTTGTATTTTTGCTGCTGACGTGCCTGTAGCAACATTTGATACTACGCGTTTTTCAATCCGTCGTACCCTTCCTGGAGTTGGCGCTGTTTGTACCCAGGGATTTGGATGTTTATGATGGATACCGCAATAATCACCATGTGTTGCTATGTTCGGACAACGGGCTCGTGGGTTCCGCTTTGATTTTATATTTTTACACTTTGAGTAAGAATTTTCCATCTCTCTAACGGTTTAAAAGATTTTTTTCCGCACTTTTTTTGCCGTTTTTCTCGCCTCCGGCGAACAAAATTGATTGATATGAAAATTTGTAACTGTAGTAAGCATTCCCCCGCGTTTGATTGAGTAAAAAAACTCCTCGGTCACACATATAACAACAATGAGCTCTGCCACCCCCGCCAAGCGCACTACTGCCGCCAAGAAGACTGTCGCCGCCGCCACGACCCCCGCTGCCCCCGCCAAGGTTGTCGCCCCCGTTGCGGCGCCTGCCCCCGTTGCCGTTGCGGCGCCCGCTGCCGCCGTTGCCGCCGCCCCCGCCGAGGAGGTCAACGTCGTCAAGGACTTCAACTCCCTTGTAGAGAAGGTCAACTCCCTCCGCACGGTGCTCGGCGCCGTCCTGTCGGACATGAAGAAGCTCGAGAAGCAGATCCCCCGCGAGCTCAAGAAGGCGTCCAAGGGTCGCCGCCGCCGCGCTGCCGCCGTGACGGAGGGCGGTGAGCCGGTCGTCAAGAAGGAGTCGGTCTTCACGAAGCCGACGCCCATCTCGGACGCGCTCTGCACGTTCCTCGGTGTCGCGAAGGGCTCCCTGCTCTCCCGCTCGGAGGTCACGACGAAGGTCTGCGGCTACGCCAAGTCCCACCAACTGATGGACAAGCAGGTCATCAAGGCGGATGCGCCTCTGCGCAAGCTGCTGGCGCTGACGGAGAAGGATGAGCTCAAGATCCTCAACCTCCAGCGCTACCTGAAGCCCCACTACCTGAAGCCGGCGGTGCCCGCGGTCGCCGTCACGAAGGCGTAAATGTCTGCTGAGCTGTTCCCTAAGGGCTTATAGTTCAGTGGTAGAATACAACATTTGCATTGTTGTGACCCATGTTCGATTCTTGGTAAGTCCAACTTCTTCCTTCCTAAGTCTTTCCGCTAAAAACTCAAAAAAACCATAAAAATATGGAAAACCAAAAAAACCCCTATAAAAATACGAAAAACTCAAAAAAACCTATAATACCAACGCCTCGCGATAGCTCAGTTGGTAGAGCGGAGGACTGTAGTTTTTAAGAAAACTCTAAAAATCGTCTTCCTCAAGTCACTTGTTCGATCCAGGTTCGCGAGATACCATATATCTATTTTGGTCCCTTAGCTCAGTTAGTAGAGCATATGGCTGTTATTGCTATAACATTTTACCGTAAGGTCGCAGGGGCAGGACCTGCAGGGACCGCATCTCTTTCTAAGAGATTGGTGGACACACTCTCTTTAATTTTTTAGCCTATAGCATAGTCTAAAAAATGATAAACTCTGTTATAAACCATTACTGCGACGACTCTGTCGATGAGCTTGTACGGGTGCCATTTGTACGAGGAGAACGACGGACTGCGCTCTTCGTAGATTTTGCGGCGGTGCTTGTGCGGAAGTCCGCCGACGTTGGCGGAACGTAGTCCGAATCGTACTCCGCCTCCCCCTCATACGGAAGATCGTAGTCGGCGTAGTTGACAGTCTTATTGCGCGTAGATCGAACAGGGCGCGGCATGATGGTGGGTTATGCTTAGAATATAAGTCTGGCATACCCCGTCAATTTTGTGCCACTATAATAGAAATGGCTTACCGTCCAATGATACCAGGTGAGTGCGGTTCTTGCTACTTAGAAGACGCCGCACGCTTTGCTGCTACACCTAAAGCTCTCAAGCCAAAAGTACTTGCTGAATTACGTGCAAAAAATGCTAAAACCGCTGCCAACATTAATGCATATGAAAAAATGATAGTAGCAGAAGAAGCAGCTCGGTTACAGAAGCTAGAAGCGGCACGGTTAAAGATGCTCGCAAATCTTAAAACACACGAAGAGACTATGCGCGCCCCTTCACGTGCAGTACCCCCAAATTACTTAAATGTCCCTTTTGCTAGCCAAAACCTGACAAATGCTTTAAAAGATTTATCACGCCGCAATCGTCGTTCGGCACGTAAGACAAAGAAAAACACCCGTCGCAGGTAAGATGGCTAATGCGACTGCGAATAAAGACCTTGTCGAAGCTGTCCGGCATTACGTTCATTTCGATAATCTTGCCGAAGCTCTCAACAAACAAGTCACGAACGCACGTGCTATGCGAGGGCAATACGAAACCAAAATACTTACAAATCTCGAAGATGCCGGTATGAAAAATGCTATCCTACAGATTAACGGGGCAACTTTACAACGGGCTACGCGCTCACAATCCAACCCACTCTCCTGGGGTTTCCTAGAAGAACAACTTCACGCCTACTACGCTATGCATACTGTTCGCCCTGGCGGCGATGAGACTAAGGCTATCTTAGATTTCCTACAAAATCATAGAGGGTCTCGGACGACAGACTATCTCAAGAAAACCTTTTTAGGTGCGGATGCCGGTTCTAAAAAACCTCCGACCTAATTCTAGAACTAACTTTTGAGGACCTAGTGTTTCGGGCGAAGGAATGAATACATTTTTATTAGATAAACTACAACGAAAACTACAATATAATAAAATTACACAATGGTTTCACGGACTTGTTGAGGGTCATGAGACGGAGGGAACGCCAGCAGAAACAATTATGGAAATGAATGACGTATTTATTGATTTGATAAAGAAAAAACGGCTAAACCTAGAAGTATCTGAAAAGATATTTCGTCGCAGTATGTGTAACGCATTGTGTACTATGAAATACTATAAAGATGTAAATATTTATAGAACTCGTTTCCCTGAAAATTATCCTGCCGAATGGACGGCGGATATGGAAGCGATGTGGCAAGAATGGATTGATGTCATCTGTTTTAAGAACTGGTCTGCCTTCTGGGCGCGTATTCCTGTACGTACGTGGGAGCAAGACTTGCCGGGTTGGCGTACCGGTATAGAATCTATACTTATGTCATACGTACAACGTGAAATTAACGCGTTGATCGTGGCAGAAGTAATTGTTGAAGATGATCGTGGTGACTATGTTGATAGCAATCAGTATGATTATACAGAAGATCGGTTGGATTAGTAGACATTGAAAACAATATGTATTCGCAGAGTGAATCGTTATTGTTTATACTTAAGAGGACCACGAGTTCTTATTGAACGGTAAGACTGTTGTATCCTCTAATTCATCGCGGAACTTCTGGACCTTCTTCTCGAACTCCAGTTCCTCTGTGGTTGGCGGTAGAGCAACATCACTATTATTGAGTTCATCCATAGCATTTTTCGCGGGGCGGACTCCAAAGCAGTTTACACCAAAGAGTAGCTCGGGGTTGTCAAAGTAACCACCGTTAATACCTGGGCGCCCGCACGCATTATGGTATTGCGGGTGTCCCTTCTGTAACTTCTCATAGGTCGCCTTCTGCGTAGGATAGACCGCCATCTGTCCCTTCACCCAGCCATAATTACACCAATCAGCGCCCTGATCGTAGGCATCCTTCACTTGGTCGTAGGTAGCAACCTCGCTGTCTAAGGCAGCGCATACCGCCGCCGCATCGTGATACGTATAAATATTACGGCTTACGTTAAAGACCTGCTTACCACCCGTGCTAAAATTCGGGTGCGGCATTACACCCGATAAGAACGTGCCAGGCTGTCCTGATTGCGCTCCAGGCATACCGGACGGGCGATCCCCTGGGTTCGGTAAATCAGGGCGAGGAGGAGAGGCATCTACCGGCTTTAGAGTTGCTACAAGATCTCCAGGAGCATCCATGTTATTTGAATCACCAAACTCGGCACTGACTGTCTGGCGTCCCTGAATAATATTGTTAATATTCTTAAATCCTATATGAATATAATAACCGATTTTCTTATAATAGACATAGCATACAACGGCTACAAGAACTACAATAAGCGCAAGAATCCATACATTTGAAAAAGCGTTTGTCACCGACGATAACATATTGGGCTTCGGCGCATTAAATCCTGGTAAAGTGGGTGTCGCCGATTTGAGCGAATTAAAGTTCATATTACCTCTACTTAGTTATTTTATTTACGCTTCTTCTGCTGGCTGCCGCCGTTTTAGTTCGTTCGTTCTTAATATTTGAATATGATGTCTCATATCTTCATTCATAGTCTCTATACGATTCTTACGTGTTAAGAATGCGATGTACGTATCGCAATTCATCGCGGTTTCACCGGGCACATTCTGAATGACATTGTCGTCATATTCATACCACTGCTCCTCCTGTTTTGCGTACATTCTATAGTGTCCCCCACGAAACGACCCCTGCTGTTCGATAAGCGCGGTCGTTGTGTAAACAGGAGGTATGTATAGTTTATTGAATGGGTCACCCTTGAACGCCATCCACGGACGAAAGTCGAAATGTTTGATATCCCAGGTTACCTTACCCGCAATCTTTTGCATTGTATTTGTAAATCGCTTGAAATTTAGAATAATCACATCTGGTAGTCGAGAAATACGATTACGTATTGTCGCCTTTCCTTTTGTTTTACATACATCGCATTGATAGTCCTCCAAACATTCATCGGCAAAGGCAAGGTTAAGGCAATCCGTAATTGTGGCGTCAGTTGTTGTACGATTTGGCATATCTCCGCCGGGTAGGGGAACTTTTAGCATTAGCCACGGCTCATACCGTTTTGATACTGCCTTACACGATTCACAAATGACCTCCGTCTGTGTCTGACCGTTATAATTTTCAATAATCGGTGAATATTCCTTCGAAAAGAAAGTACCCCATGCCTCAATCGCTTTTATATAATCATTCTCCTCTGGATTTGTTGAATTTCCATTAATTTTCATAACAACAGTCTTATACATTGCGTCGTGAAGTGCCATGAGAATATACTGAATCGTTTCTGCAGCATCACTTTGCTGTCCGTAACGATGCCAATCATCGCCCGAATCGTGAATTGTGCGTAGGAAAGCATTATGAAATCCGCGGGGATTGAGATTCGGCTTCGCATTTGGCGGAAGCGAATGGCGCCAGAAATCCTTTAGAATAGTTTGAAACGCTTCCAAAAGCAGTTTCTTATTACTTTCCTTACGCGGCACGATTGGTTTTCTTAGAAATATATCACATAAAGGGGGCGAAAGCCTTAGCGCCTGTAAAACAACATTTAGGAAACATGTATTTCCTAAATTGCCTAGACCTATGGTCGTTGACAGTTCCGTCATTGTTGGATTTCTTCTTATTATTTGTCAATTAACACTTTAGACTCTTCAAATTTTTTCATCTGTCTAAAGGTAAAAAAATGAAATTAATTTAAATCGACCACGATGATAAATAACACCATGACGTACAATCCTGAAGGATACGAACATCCTTATGGTTTCTCACTTCTTGACGAACTTCACAATTTTATGCCTGAACTCCTCTACGACGAGACTATGTTTCCTAATGAAATGCTCGCATACGTTCGTCACCGTATGAGTCATTTATTTCAGCCAACATTTGTTCGTCAACAGCATCTTTATACTATGTATATGGCGCAGGCGCGCCGTGCCGCTTTTAATGAGTGGCGCCAAGCCCGCAATGCTACTCGTCCTCCTATTGTGACCGCACCGGCAACAACAGCCATGCCCGACCTACTTACTGCTATTAATGCGGTAATTCGTAACGAGACACCTATAGCATCCAATATTCATATTGAAATTCCTCCTAGAACGCCACCCGCTCAAATTCGTCGGCGTGTTGCTGAATCGTCTACCGATTTAGGTATCGGAAATATCATCGGTGTAAATACAGTCGGGCAATCGTTACGCACTGGGAATGCTAATACTGTTCAAGCGCCTGGTGCAGAGCCCCCTCCTCCTTCTCGCCGTGTTCGTACTAATGAAAATCATTTCATGACCGCAAATCAACTTTTTCATCTTACTGCGCCTATTAATACCACGGATGAAACTGATGTACTTATGAATATTCTTACCGGTGCTGTACTTGGTGGTATTAATACTGGTGGTCGTGGGCTTTGGCAGGACGTGGATGTAGTAGCAACGCCCGCACAAATCAATGCCGGCTCTACGATTGTCGAACAGTCGGCAGTTGCCGACGATGTGAACTGTGCTATCTGCCAAGAACATACATATGCTGCTGGAGAGAGTTCATATCAGTGGCGCCGCATACACTGCTCTCACCAGTTTCATAAAGAATGTATCGACTCGTGGCTCGAGCAGAGTGTCTTTTGTCCTGTATGCCGCGCGGATATTCGCACGCCTTCTACGGGTGGCTCTGCTTCTTACGCTGCCGCGGCACACCGTGGCGCATCAACCAACTAAAAAAATTGAAACCCCATGTGCTGTGTTTGAAGATATATGCCCGTACTACATTCATATATCCTCCATGTCTGAACTTATTCTTTCCAAGTTTGCCGGTGTTTCTACCGGCAGTATTGACTATAGTCCCTACCAACCCGCCTCCGTTGTTACAATCATCCTTGACGAAGAGGAACTTGCTACAGCGACAGACGGGCAGTTTGAGCGTTTCTGGCGCGTTTGGTACAAGGAACGCTCCTTCTACGCTCCTAAACTTCAAACACTCATCATAGGACTCCATAATCCGTCTGGCTCTTGGAAGGGTATCCACCGCTTCCTCAACTACTTTGAATTTGATGTCTACTCGCGGGCGCCGCAGGTCGGACTCGAAATCTATGACTCTGAATATAGATGCCTTGTAAATATTACGTCGCGGGGGTATCGCAAATCTCTTGAATCAGCTCGCCAATCGACTTCAATGCCTTCTTTTCTGTAGAAGCATTGCATTCTCTTCGTAATCGTACACTTGTAATAATAAGTTTAACAACATCTCGCCGCTCTTTTTTATTGAGAATGCCCGTAGAATTTGCCGCATCAATTGCCATATCTGCCATTGCGCGATAACTCATACGTTTATTTTTTATAACGGCGCTCATAACATAGTCAAGAATCATCGAAATTTCATTAAGCGCGTCGATACGTCTGCGCGCCTCTTTTACCTCGTCTGCCGGCTGGGTCTTTGTCAGACGCCCATTATTCCAATGCTTTATACATAATGGGCGCCCGTTATAGCTGTGCTCGGCACGGCTCTTACATAGTTTCCCACTCTTTTTCACAACAGAGCAGGGATCCATTTATAGTATCTATTTTCCGCCAATTTAGACCAATTGCTCGTGACTCTTCGACTTTACAAAATTGGCGATTTCCTCGCACATTGACCGGCACGGCTCCATACCACAGCGTGTTAACAGTACAGCAACTGGTGCTTTCCACTGCAGGAAAAAGGGTGCATAGTTATAGACTGTATCCAACCCCTGGCAAATATCTTTCCCAATTTCCTGAATATCTAATGCTGGCAAATGGGGTTTGACGTGGCTCGGTAGTTTGATTAGGGTTCGTCGTGTAAATTCTGCTGTAACTCCAACAAGTTTCTCTACCGCCTGCTTCGGAACGTACGACATATATAGTGTGATAAAATGGTGTAAATGTGTATATATAAGTTCGACAGCGGGTGCTATATCCATAGTCTCTAAGGCTTTATTCAACTGTAATGATGGAGGCGCTTCACGTAAAAATGCGCTTGTTGTTGTATAAAGTGTGAGAGCATAGGTAGCAATTGTAAGACTTGATAAAATAGACGAACACATATGAACGTCGTGAAACATCGGCGTTAGAAAGCATAGAAATGACGTAAATCGGTTGGAAAGGCAGGTCCGTTTTTTCGGAGAATGCTCCGCGGTGAGAGTTGCCACGTGGCTAAAAAATTCCTCGGCGCTTGGAACTATGAACTCCGGGTGCTTTTGAATATATTGAATTCCTTTTATTTGAAACAGGAAGTCAATAGCATCTTTGAGGATTGTGTCTTCCCCTTTTACGCCTAACTTTCGTGGGATACTTGACGACTTCTTCAAAGAGGGCATAAAATACCTTCTTATAGGTTCCTATAGATATTTATTTAAGCAGGCGCGTATTTCACAATCGCCGTCATATCCTGGCGCACCACAGTCGTAAATGAAAGAATTTCGCCACTTGGAGCGTAAAGTAGTGCAATTTGCTCCTCGGGTCCACGGTATGTGTTGAAACGCCGCATAAAATCATTAATTGTCTCACCTTGGGTTCCCACTAGTTTTAGCGCCGTCCCATCGCGAAACCCAGCATACTTCATTCCGCTATTATCAGGCTGAAGTGTGAGATTGACATACTTCTTAGGCGGTGTACTAAACCAATTGTAGAACATACTACTTTTATATCTAGTGGCTTAACTTTAGATATTTAGTTCAGAGTTTGTAAATGATTATCAACCATTGACATTAAAGGAGTGTTAGATAATGATAATGGTAAAGGTGGTGGAACAGGATTGGAAATATTCGTAGAATCTGCTATATAAATTGCCGTATGCTCTACCTGTCCGCAAATATCTGGCACATCAAAATCCTTGATTTTTCCAAACTTATCATTACACTTCTCTCGAATATCTTTTGGTATTAATGCATTTGTATCCGATGTATCATTAATATCCTGCTTAATATATTTCAAAAATGTTCCACAATCCTTACGACCACTATAAGGAATAACCAATTGTTCCTCCATCTTACGCGTTATAATATCCCATTTTTCAGCCGATTGCTTATGATTCGTTGCTGTTGTAGTCCAATTGAATTTATCTTGTATCATATTCACAATGCCTACGCCAATCGAGATACACCCAAAAATAATAGATGTTTTGGTCGCATCTGTTGTTACCGCTCCTACAATCAGATTTCCTATTCCACTGAGTGAGATAACAATATTTGTTGTAATAGTCATTGTTAGTGCACGCTTGCTATATCGTGAATACGCTTGCGTATGCATCCAATTAAAGCACTTCGACTGATCACACCAATCTGCCATCATTTTATCTATTGTTGAATTCCACTGAAGCCCAGGCTGTGTCTCGGCTTCATTGGATGTTGACATCCGTTTGCTATAAAGGTGTGTTTTTATAATATTTATTCATATTTTGAATCGTTTTCTGATTCATTGGGGCGAACGGTTGTTTTGTAGACGGTTTATTAACATACTTATTCGCATACACCGTAGTTAGTTTTCTAATTGCTTTCTTCGTATTATTACGCTTCTTGTTCTGATTCGGCGTCTGGTTTGATTTCCGTGGGTTTTCCATATTCATTTGAAAAATAAGATTGTTGTTCGTTCTGCGGGTTTTCTTTGGCATTCTTACTTATGATTGCTATTTTTTAACAAACATCGACGTAATCGATCGCTGACCGCTGACCGCCATTGCATCCGCTTTTAATAGACTTCCAAAGAGCAATTCTTCAGCAAGTTTCTCTCGTGCCGCCACTGGATCCTTCGCTTTCTTACAAGCCTCTAGTTCGTGCGCCTTGACGCCTGGGAGCTTTGCTAGCTCTAAGGCAAAGACCTGCGCTACCGGCTTCGCAATCTGATTCGTAATATAATGCTTATAATCGGGTCTCAGATTGTGCTCCTTGATGAATGCGGGTGTTTCAATGCGCTCACCCTGTAGGGTTGCCTTTGACTCAATATACACAAACGACATTCGCTCACTGGTTGACGGCTTATTGCCTGGATCGCGCTCAGCAATCCGGTCCGCCAGCACCTTGTGTGCAATACGGGACGGATTCGCATAGTCCGCTCTGAGGGACTTTGTGATTGTGAGTTTTGACATTGGAAACTTGCCCGCAAGAAGGTCCTTTGCCGTAGATTGAACGAAGTCAAACGCATCCTTCACCCCTGAGCTGCCAACAGGTCGGGTTGGATCTAGAATTCGCTCCAGCGCACCACCATACACATACTTCACAATCGGCGCATTGTCGCGGCGCTTCATCACAATACCCATACTCTTACGGTGGAAATCGTCAGGGGTGAGCCCGTCCTCTGACATATCACCTACATAACGCTTTTTGGATAGGAGACAGAACGTACGAAAGATTTTATCAAACTCAAAGTCGTGCGGCGGCTTGAGGCAAGAGCTGACAAGTTTGCCCGATTCAATCGTCAGGTCCTTTGCCGCTTTGAGTGCCGCATCGCCCGTAAGAGGGGTACCTGTTACTGGGTCCTTCGGACGAAAGCGTAGGAAGATAGAATCTGTATCGCCATAGATACATTCGGCATCACAGCGCGGGTCTTTTCCGCCGCCATAGAGAGTCTCAATCACCGACTTCGCAAACATCAACTGCTTACGACCATACGCGGTCGTGCTGGCTGCTAAGACCTGTCGGCGCACCTTGAACGTGCCGCTGCCTAGCTGTCCGTACAGTGAATTCGCAGTCAACTTGTACGCTAACTGCTGAGCGTCTAGCAGCGACTTCTTGAACTCATCTGACTCCTTTTCCGCCTGCTTACGACACTTCTTACGGGAGCTGAGAAGCATCTCCAAAATGCGAGGAATTGTACCCTGAGGATTCTGGATATACCGTGCTACACGTCTACCGTCCTTGATTTTTGTAGGATGCTTCCGTGTATCCGCGGGGTCAGGTCGTAAGATATCAAACTCAATGTTTACATACGTATTGTTGGGAAGGTTGTCGTAGCGATCCGACCCCTCGCGTAATTCGCGAAAGGTGGTTCCATCATTCTCATAGTCCTTCACCCAAATCAGACTGTCGTGTGAGATATTTTCACTGATAATCGACGACGGATATAGTGAAGCGAAATCATCCGCCGTAATCGGGTCATTAATATAAATACCGGTCTTCGGTTCTAAGACAATCGCGCCTTCAAAAGAGTCATCTTCCTGGTGCTCCTCCGATTCAGGCGGCTCCTCGCCCTCAGCGTACCGTGGTGGGCTCGGCATCACCTCAATCAGTTGGTCCGCCTTACGGCATTCCTTAAAGATAAGCGACTCAATCTTAACGCCCTGTCCTCTTAGAAAGATGAAAGAGACCGGTACCGAGCATACATTTGCCATAGCAACCGAGTTATTAAGAATTTCTAGTTTATTGAAGAGCTCCATTACCAGGTCACAATCCTGTAAACAGTAGCGCGCAACAATTCCGCGCTCCTGTGGCGTGCCCCTATGAAACCGAAAGATGTCCTTCGGTGATACATCGTCCTTCACCTGCGCCCACCGTGTAGGGATTCCGCCGTTATCCTCAAGTTTCGCCTTACCGCCCTTGATTCGAATTGTGAGCTTGGTCGGCTCAACAAGAAGAACTTCAGCCTTCTCGACAATCCTATCATTCTCATCGTCCATCAGGGTAATGAATCGTCCTGGGACCGTACCCTTTGTTGACTTTGTTGCGACAACAAACGTCTCATCGGCGGTTTGGGTAAGCGACTTCACTCCGCCACTTACAAACGTTGCCGATACGTTATCTAGACTGTATGAATCCAAATTATGATTACGGCGAATATAAGGAAGCAAATCAATCTGTAGCCGACCTGGGCTATTCATAAAGTGCATTGTATTATCACCCATTGCCGACGAAGACA
>Ga0208617_1000123_pt1 | contig 25985 bp, 19 predicted proteins | sample CryBogCBE06Nov07_FD_184581 | JGI IMG/M metagenome (GOLD analysis project Ga0208617, IMG submission 184581) | Freshwater microbial communities from Crystal Bog, Wisconsin, USA - CBE06Nov07 (SPAdes) (version 2) | ecosystem: Environmental > Aquatic > Freshwater > Lake | place: Crystal Bog...
CCTCGCCCGCGTTGAGACGAATCTGCGCCAGCAATGCCCATTCATAAGTGGAGGCCGGAGCCACACTCAAATGATCTGCCAGCGCCTCCTCCAGCCGGTCCGGCGTGGATTTTTGTGCAATGCGGGCCAGAGATTCGCGGGCTAAGGCCCCTACCCCCTGTTTATCGGTAAAAGGGGCAAGAGCCGCAACAATGCGTTCCGGCGAGGACACGGCGTTCATCGTTGCAAAACGGATCAGGTTCAAGCCGCAAATGACAGCCACAGCCGCAAGAACGCATACAAGAATGGATGTCAGGAAACGTGAGCGCGCCATGGGTTTCATGTCTATTCGACGTAATAATTGTTGTAATAGCGCGCGCCATAATAATAGGCATAGGCATATTTGCCATATTTACGGGCCATATTGTCATCAACATGGTTGAACACAACACCGGCGACTTTCTTGCTGTGGTTCAACTGGCGCACGGCTTCCTGCACCATATCCCGCATGGTTGAGGACCAGCGCACCACAAACAGAATTTTATCCACAGCCTGGGATACGACTCCCGGGTCGATGACCGGGCCGGTGGGCGGCGTATCAATAATCACCAGATCAAATTTGCTGCGCAACAGCTCCACAAGCGATTTCCAGCGTTCGGAGGCCAAAAGGTCAGGCGCGTTCTGTGTTTTGCTGCCCGCAGGCAACACCCAGTAGCGCGTGCTTTCCTCAAATTTGATCACGGATTCCAACGGCGCAGTGCCAATGAGATAATCGACCAGACCCGGCTCCTTATCCCGACCAAAAAACCGCGACGCTGAAGGATGACGCAAATCGGCATCAATCAGCACGGCTCTTTGTCCGGATTGCGCGGCGGAGGAGGCAATGGTCAGCGACAATGTGGTCTTGCCTTCGCCCGGCATGGTTGAGGTCAGCTGGATCACCTTGGGCGGATTGTCCACATCACTCATCTGCAGGCCGCTGCGCAGGGCGCGCACGGACTCGCTGAAGCGTGACAGTGGTTTTATGATCGGCAGAAAGGGAATGGGCGCCGTGCGGCCATTGCTGAGCAGGTCTTTGGGCTGCATTTCGCTGATCGAGGCGAGCATGGGCACCTCAAGCATATCCTCCAGCTGGCGCGACGAGGTGAAACCGGCATTCATCTGCTCAACGGCAAAAGCTGCCGTGACGCCGGCCATAAGGCCGAACACCAGCGCGCCCAGAATGAACAGAGATTTGCGCGGTGCGCTGGCATGAAGCGGAGGAATGGCCGGCGTGATGACACGCGCGTCCCGCGGATCAAAGGTGGATTCTTCCTGATTGATCCGGGCCCGCTGCAAAAAATCCTCGAACATTGACTTGTTGACAGAGGCTGTGCGTTCCAGCTCTCTGAGTTCGGCGGCCTGTGTGCCAACGGCCCCGCCATCGCCCGAGGCATCCTGCAAGGCCGTTTCAACCGCATTCTGACGTGACAACGCCAGTTCATAGGCATTTTCGCTATTGGCCGCAATTTGCTTCAGCTCATTGGCCATGCCGCGCCGGATATCCGACAATTCCGCCCGCACATTGATGACCGCCGGATGACGGTCTGAATAGCGCGACAAAAGATCGGCCTCACGGCGCGAGGCATCCACTTCCTGCTTGCGCAATTCAATCATCGCCGGAGAGGCCACAACATCCGGCATGGATGAAATGGAACCGCCCTTTTCTTTGATTTTCTCGATCATATCCAGTGTAGCTTTTTTCTCGGCAACTTCAGCGCGGGCGCTCACAAGCCGCGTGTTCAGCTGAGAAATCTGCTCCTGATTGAGCGTTGGCGAGCTGTTGGACTGGGTCAGATTGTTCTTCATCCGGAAATCAGCGACAGCCTGTTCGGAGTCATGCAACTGCTTGCGCAATTCTTCCGAGCGGTCTGTCAGCCAGCCCGAGGCACGTTTGGCCGCCTCAAACCGTGCGTCCAGCTTGTCCACCACAAAAGCATCCGCAACCTCATTGGCCAGATGCGCGGCTTTCACCGGATCGGAGGAGTTTATCGAAATCTCGATCACATAGCCCTGACCATCGCGCTTGACGCTCAGAGCGGATCTGAAATTCTCGATCGTAGCCGTCATCTGGGCGGCCAGTTGCTCGGGCGTGCCTGATTTGAGATCAGCACTGCCAGAGCGGGAAAACACAGATTTGAAGGCCGATGAAATCGACCAGCCCGGCAGCGCCAGTGGCGCCGCAAATTCAGGGTCATTGACCAGATGGTTTTTTTCGACAACGCGGCGCAGCAATACTGAGGACCGCACAATGGAAAGCTGGCTTTCAATCGCAGCCATATCGAGATTTGTGTCTGGCTGATTGGCCTCCGGCTTGCCGGTTTTGTCCTTATGCGGCTCAAGCAGCACTTGCGTGGTGGATGTATAGACCGGGGTCTGGCGTGAAATGATCACCGCGCCCACAAGAAGAAAAACAAGCGTGATGCCGCTGATCAGTTTCCACTGCCGCCAAAAGAAATTGACAATGTCCAGAATTCTCAAACCCGCGCGTTCTGTCCGGCGCAATTCTTTTTTGAGAAAATTCGTTCTATCCAGCATAAGTAAAAACCTCAAATAAACTCAAAAATATCAATCAGCCACATTCACTTGCGAGCTGAAAGACTGCGCCACGCCAGCGCCCAGCAATGCCATGGCGGTCAAGGTGACAGCCTGAATCTCAAACCCAAAGTCAACAAGCGCATTCACCGCCACCAATATGAATACCGAAACAGCCACGCAACTGCTCATCATATTCTGCCGCCGCCTTGCTATACCTTTCAGGCAGCGGAACAGCAAATATACAAAAGCCAGCAGTAAGATTGTTCCGAACACCAGACCAAGCCCCTGAAACACCTCAAGATAACTGTTGTGGGCGTGATCCCATGCGCCCGCCGTGCTGATCGACCTGTCCCTGTAAATGGGAAACACATCCTGAAATGTGCCCATGCCAAAGCCGATCAGCGGCGCGTCCCATATGGACTGCAACGTGATCTGAAAGACTGACATGCGTTCAGAATCCACCAGCCTGTTGATTGTGATACGCCCGGCAAGCTGATCCCCAAAAAAGATAAAGCATACACCCACAATGATGAGCAAAAAAACAATCGCCTGCATACTTTCACGGAACCTGTGCCGGCCCGAAACAAATATCAGCAGAAACAGGGCTGTTATCCCGATCACAGATGAAATAATGCCCGCTTGAGAGCCTGTCAGCACAAGCGCGGCCAGCGTGACCAGACTGGACCCCGCAATCCATAGCCCTTTTTGCCGGCTCACCTGAAAAAAATGCGCCAAAGGGCTGATGCCACGCTTGCGGCCAGGGTTATGGCGATAAATTTCAAACAACAGAGCCAGATTGCTGATCAACCCGATGCCGGCATAGGTGGCGAATGTGTTGCGGTTGACAAATGTTGCACGGACAAAATGCTCGCCCTGAGCCACATCAAAGCCCGGAATAGGCGCGCCGAAAGGCGCTGCCACCAGCCCAAAGACCGAATAGGCCGCCGCAATCACAGCTATGGCCTGCACGAGTTGATAGGCCCTGTCAGGATTGCGGCACAGTTGCAGCGACAGCCAGAATACGCAGGCGGCCGTCACAAGGCGCAGCAAGGACAAAGTGGTGAGGTCACGATTGATGGATATGGAGCCTGCCAGCGGGCGGTTCAGCGTATCCGCTGCCATGCTCCACATCGGATGCTGCAAAACCTGCGGCACAAAAGTGAAATTCTGGATCAGAATCCAGACAACCACCGCCAGAAAACAACAGGCAGGAAACCAGATCGTCCGCAGGCTGATCTGATGCGGGCGACCTTTCAGCAGCAGATAAAGCTCGAATACAATGACGCAGGCACCAAACAACAAACCATTGATGCCCCATGCTGCGACGCGGTTGCTGCCCAGCCAGAATGGCACCCATGCCAGCCCATCCACAAGAATGGCAAAGAAAAAGGCTTCAGCCGCATCGGTCTGGCTCATCGGAATGTGGTGTGTGTCGTAGTGTATAAGCGCCAATGTCGTCCCGCCTGCTGCTGTGCTGCTCCTGTGTTTTCGTGTCAGTTCGGACTGACAACAGGTGAAGGTGAAAATGCACCACTCACCACGCCGGACACCGGCGAAATATCATTTGGACTCACCGCGAGCAGCGAGGCCACCGCCGCAGAAAACAATGGGTCGGCGGACTTGGCCTTCTTGAGAATAGTTTCAGCCATTTCAGGCGATTTCAGCTCGGGTGAATTGACCGCACCGGCCACGCCGCGCGCCAGCGCAGCCCTTTGTTCCGAATTCGCGCCCTCAACCAATGCAATCACCTGCGGGGCAAGGGATATATTCGCGATCAGCAATTTCTCAATGAACAGGGCCATATCCGGCCCGCCTTTCGGATATTTCTTCAAAAGCAATGCCATTTGTATCGAGACATTCAAAGGCTTTGAAAATTGCGATCCTTTTGAAGGGGCGGCTTCCTGTGCCCATACGGGGGCCAGATTCAGACACGCAAGAGCGAGAAGCGTGCAAAACATTCGTGACGGTTTCATCTTCCTGCCTTTCCGATGCTCAATAATGATAATTGATACCAGCCGTATAAATATCCTGCTGATAGCCCGCATGGGTCAGATGGGACGTGAGATTGACATATTGATAATCAAGCCTGAGATCAAAATTGCGGCGGATGTCATAACCCAGCCCCATGCCGGTGGTTACATAATGATCGTCGGCCTTGTCCTGATTGTAATGGGTGAGACCATATCCGACACGTCCCTCGGCAAACCAGTCGGGCGACAACATATACCGGCCTGTGGCCACCGCGCGCGAGGTGCTGACGGTCTGGGCGGTGGGCAATGTCTGCGCGGATATGGAGACATTATGGTCAATATTGGCCTTAAAGGTCAGAGAGGGCGTTGGCACATAGGTCACATTCATCCCTACAACGGGGGATTGTGAGGCGCCGGATACAGGTGAGGATGAATGTTGCGAGGCAAAACCGGCATAGATCTCGCCCTTGACGGTTGCACTTCTGTCGGTGCCCACACCAGCAACCGCACTATAGGTCTGCGCGTCCAGACCCGCCACCTGATAGGTCCGCAACTGCACGCCGGGCTCCACAAACGCATAGATCGCCGGAGCAATGTAATATCCGGCCTTCGCGGACGCGCTGGTGCTGACAGCGTTCTGCCCCTTCAGGTCGGCATCGTCATAGAGATCATTCTGCACCATGGAGGAAAGGCTTAAGAAGCCCTCACCAAATGTCTTTTCAACAGAAACAGCAGCGCTCCACTGGGTTTCTTCCTGTCCGGACACCGCAAGCGCATTCCACAGCGGGCTGAGCGGCGACGTGGCCTGTTGCGGATTGATCGCCTCCTGCACGCCGGTCTGGCGCACAAAACCACCGCTCACATTCACAGACAGATCCGGCTGGAGTTTGAGGGTGTGACTGATCCCAAACGCGCCCTGAACCTGTTGTGCTTCCAGTTCACCATTGTAAAACTGCGCATCCAATACGGCATAAATATCGGTCTTTTGAATGCCATTGTCCCGATACAACTCGAATGAGGGGTTGAGATCATAACCGAAACCGGATTTTTTGTTTGTTTCCGTACGATTGATATTGTCGTTGAAAACGGTGGCCTGCGTCACAGAGGGATATAACAACCAGCCCGCCAGAAACATGGCCTGTTCCGGATTGCGCTCCCCCACAGAACCTGCATCCTGCGCATGTGCCACGCCCGCCATGACACAGATTGTCATGGCAAAGAAGCAAAACATACTCTGAAAAGAGAACCGCATCAAAAACTCACCGCTGTAATAAAAATTAAAAAATAAAATAAAAGCAATATTTTAGAAATAACGCTCCGGAATGCGGATCAAATCTCCGGGCACAACCGGAATGGACGGGCTCAACGGATATTCCATAAAATCCTCATCGCTGGAGTGTTTGATCAGCACGGTTGACTGGCTGGCGCGATAGGTTGTGCCACCGGCCAGCGCAATGGCGCTGAGCAGATTCAGGCCGCTCTTGAACGGATATTCACCCGGCTTGCTGACCTCGCCGAGAATATAAAAGGGCTTGAACGAGATCACATCCACTGTAACCTTGGGGTCGCGCAGATACTGGCTTTTAAAACGGGCCGCGAGCGCCTTTTCGAGGTCCAGCTTGCTCAAACCCGCAGCCTTAACTGTGCCCGCAAGCGGCAGAGACACAAATCCGGCCGGATCAATCTCATATTCGCCCGAGAGGCGATCCTCGCCAAAGACCGTGATTTTGATTTTATCGCCACGTTGCAGATTGGGGGCCGTTGTGGCGGCCAGCTCAATCATTTTTTGCTGATCTTGCAGAGATATAGAGCCGACATTTGCGCCCACCTCACAAGAGGCCACAGCAAAACCCATCAATAATACTGCACACCGAAATGAGCGGCCAATCATAATTACCTCGGACAATTCACAAAAAATTAAGATTTATAAAACATAATCATTACAAGTTGAATGGTAGACATATCCGTGCCTCAGGCTGCGGGCATGTTTACCATTCGTTAACACATAGCATAATGATGGCTAAAAAAACATATATGTTTCCATTATGGTTAATAGGCAAGCCCGCAAAATATTTTTATGGTCTTAGAGAAATACACAAATAATTTCAGATATTTGTTGAAATTTCTTAGTCTCGCCCCGCGCTGTCACTGGTCATCGCGCACGACAGTTATAAACAGCCTTTGATCATTTTCCAGAACAACGGACGTTAATTTGCGGGTTGCATAGGCCCCTGTATCGACATTAATCCGGCTGAGCAGGTTTTCAGGGCGGGGCCGCGGCGTATGGCCGTGCACAATTACCTTCTCAAACATGCCGTCATAATTAAGAAAAGCATCGCGTATCCACAAGAGATCGGAAGGTTTTTGCTGGTCTAACGGCACGCCGGGGCAAACACCGGCATGTACAAAATAATAACCGTCGATTTCAACATAATGTACCAGAGATGCTATAAATTGCTTATGGGATTCGGGCACAAGCCTGTTCAGCTGTTCGCCAAAGGCCACAAGTTCTGGCGGGGTCAGCCTGCGGGCGGCTGAATTGAGGCCATAGCTGACCGCAGTTTCGCTGCCGCCATAGTCCAGCCAGGCCGCCCCGGCGACCGGTGAATTTAAAAAATCCAGAAATAATTGCTCGTGATTGCCACTCAAAAAAAAATGATTCGTGCCGGGCAGAGTGCTGGACGAAAGCCGCTCAATAACAGCGGCGCTGCCATGGCCACGATCAATATAATCGCCCAGAAACACAAGAATGGACTCGATACAGGGGCGTTTTGCAAGGTCATATTCAATCAGGGCCAGCATCTGCTCCAGCAGTTCAATCTGCCCATGCAAATCACCAATGGCATAGACCCTGCGGCCGGGCTGAACATATCCCAGCGGAATGAGCGCCGCTTCTGGCTGGGCCAGCGCAACCTTATATCGGGTAAATGGCTTTAAAATATTCCAACCCATCCGATGTTCAGTCTTTTCTCATGTCGCAATCAATGGTGTTTCAATCAAATGATGAAAAAATATCTCTTGAATTCAATTTAAACAGCTTAAGCCGCAGAACCGCAACCTTAAAAAGCATATAAAGGCGCAGCTAGACCTGCTCCACATGCACAATGCCCGGCATGGCCTTGATCGCACCGGCCAGTTGCGGTGTCACCGGCACTTTTTGCGGCAGGCGCAGTTCCACCTCATTGCGGTTTTCAATCATCAGAATCAACGAGACCTCGCCTGTGCCTCGCAGATCTTTGGCCTCCCGTCGCTGGCGCTCCAGCCGCTCGGCCAGTTGCGGAAAGATTTTCGGATCGCGCACAAAAATCTTGAGGCCCATCTGCACCCGTTTGGCCGCCTGATCCAGCGGCTCCACATCCACAATGCGCGCCTTCACCTCATCCCCATCGAGCGAACCATGCAGGCTGATCAGAAGCACCGCGCCTTTTTCCAGCAGATCGCGGTAAAGATTTAGCCCTTCCTGAAACAAAATCGCCTCATATTGGCCGGAAGGGTCGGAAAGCGTGACAATCCCCATTTTATTGCCGGATTTGGTGCGCCGCTCCTGCCGATCCAGCACGGTCGCGGCCACACGCGCGGCGGTCGCACCGCCACGCACGCTGCGCACAAATTCCGCCCAGCTGCTGAGCTTAAAGCGTTTGATCACTGCCGTATAATCCTCCAGCGGATGACCGGAGAGAAAAAAGCCAACGGCCTCAAATTCCTTGCGCAGCCGCTCGATCGGCTCCCAGCTGGCCACGCGGGGCATGGCCAGTGGCGCATTGTCCTCCACCATGCCAAACAGGCCGCTTTGTCCGGCCTGACGCTCAGACTCCGTGCGGTTGGCCAGCGCCAGCACCGGTTCAATCGCCGCCTGTGCTCTGGCGCGGTCGGGCTCCAGCGCGTCAAATGCCCCCGCCGCCGCCAGACTTTCCAGCACTTTTTTATTCACCTCTCTCGGGCTGATCCGACGGGCAAAATCACCAAAATCCTTGAAGGGCACAGAACCGCGCGCGGCCACCAGATGCGCCACTTGCGCCTCGCCCGCACCCTTAATGGCTGAAAGCGCATAGCGGATGAACAAGCGGCCACTTTCACTATGCACATCAAAATCCACGCCGGATTTATTAATGGATGGCGGCTCAACAACAATGTCCAGTCGTTTGGCCTCATTGCGAAATTCAGCCAGCTTATCGGTGTTGGATTTATCCAGTGTCATTGATGCGGCGAGAAATTCCACCGGATAATTGGCCTTGAGATAGGCGGTCTGATAGGCAATCAGCGCATAGGCTGCCGCATGGCTTTTGTTAAAGCCATAATCGGCAAATTTGGCCAGCAGGTCGAAAATCTCATTGGCTTTGGCCTCGGAAATGTCCTTTTCGAGGCAACCCCGCACGAAGCGGTCGCGCTGGGCGTCCATTTCCGACTTGATTTTTTTACCCATGGCGCGGCGCAGCATGTCGGCTTCGCCCAGCGAATAGCCGGAGAGGTCGCGCGCCACCTGCATCACCTGCTCCTGATAGATGATGACGCCAAACGTTTCTTTCAGGCCCGCCACCATCATCAGATGCGGATAGTCGGGCTCCTCCTCGCCCAGTTTGCGGGCACAATAGGTCGGGATATTGGCCATCGGGCCGGGGCGATAGAGCGCCACAAGGGCGATCAGGTCTTCAAAGCGGTCAGCGCGCATCTCGATCAGCGCCTTGCGCATACCCGCACTTTCCAACTGGAACACGCCGACAGTCTCGCCGCGGCCCAGCATTTCATAGGTTTTGGCATCATTCAGCGCAATGGCTGACATGTTGATGTCAATGCCGCGCGCGCGGATGAGGTTTTCGGCTGTCGCCAGAACGGTGAGGGTTTTCAGGCCGAGAAAGTCGAATTTCACCAGTCCGGCGGGCTCCACCCATTTCATATTGAACTGCGTGGCCGGCATGTCGGACTTCGGGTCGCGGTAAAGCGGCACCAGCTCATTGAGCGGCCTGTCGCCAATCACAATGCCGGCGGCATGGGTCGAGGCATTGGAATAAAGCCCCTCCAGCGTCGCGGCAATTTTCAGCATCTGCTCGACTTTGGGGTCGATGTCAGCGGCCTCGCGCAGTTTGGGTTCGGAGGAGAGCGCCTGCGCCAAGGTCACCGGTGCAGCCGGATTTTGCGGCACCAGTTTTGCCAGCTTGTCCACCTGCCCCAGCGGCATTTCCAAAACGCGGCCTACATTGCGCAACACGCCGCGCGCCAGAAACGAACCAAAAGTGATGATCTGCGCCACGCGGTCCGCGCCATAGCGCTGGCGCACATAAGCAATCACCTCATCGCGGCGGTTCTGGCAAAAATCAATATCAAAATCCGGCATGGACACACGTTCGGGGTTCAGAAACCGCTCGAACAGCAGGCCAAAGCGCAAGGGGTCAAGGTCGGTGATGGTCAGGGCATAGGCCACCAGCGACCCCGCGCCCGAGCCGCGCCCCGGCCCCACCGGAATGCCATGGGCTTTGGCCCATTTGATAAAATCCGCCACAATCAGAAAATAACCCGGAAACTGCATCCGGACGATGACGCCCAGCTCAAAGGCCAGCCGCTGGCGATAGTCGTCCGCCGTCGCGCCCTCGGCCATGCCATGCAAGCGCAAACGCTCCTCCAGACCAGCCTCGGCCTGCGCGGTAAGGGCCGCCACCTCGTCCAATGGCGTGCCGTCCTCATTGGTGAAGCGCGGCAAAATCGGCTTGCGGGTGCGCGGGCGCATCGAGCAGCGCAGCGCAATTTCCACACTATTGGCTGTGGCTTCCGGCACATCGGCAAAAAGAGCCAGCATTTCGCTGCGGGTTTTAAAGCGGTGCTGCACCGAGAGACGGCGGCGCTCCTCCACCGAAATAAAGGTGCCATCCGCCACGCAAAGCAGCGCATCCTGCGCCTCAAAATCAGAAACAGCGGCAAAATAGGGCTCATTGGTTGCCACCAGCGGCAATTCATGCGCATAGGCCAGTTCCAGCAGTTCCGGCTCTATGCGCTTTTCTGAGTCAAGCCCGTGGCGTTGCAATTCAACATAGAGGCGGTCGCCAAATGCGGCCTTCAGGGCCAGAAGGCGACGCGCGGCAATTTCGGGCCGCTCCGCCGCCAAGGCTCTGTCGAGTGGGCCGGTGGGGCCGCCAGTCAGCGCAATAACACCGGCGCTGTGCTGCGCCAGCGCGGCCATTGTCACATGCGGCACATCCCCCGCGCCCGGCTCCAAAAAGGCCGCCGAGCCGAGCTTCATCAGATTGTCATAGCCTTCAGATTTGGCTGCCAGCAGCACGACAGCCCCGCGCCCAATATGGTCGCGGTCAAAGCGGCGGCCAAAATCCTCCGCATCGGCAAAATCAACCATAAGCTGAATGCCAATAATCGGCTGAATGCCCATTTTGGCCATTTTTTCTGAAAATTCCAGCGCCCCGAACAGATTGTTGGTGTCGGTAATCGCCAGGGCTGGTTGATTATCCGCCTGCGCCAGTTTGGCGAGCTTGTCGATGGTCAGTGCGCCCTCACGCAGCGAATAGGCGCTGTGCACATGCAAATGCACAAAACCGACATCTTTGGGGGCGTTGCGGTCTCTGCTCATTTTGCCCGACTCATGTGAAATATAAATTTGAGAACACCATGCCTTCATTGCTCCTCACGCCCTCATCCTGAGGCGCGCGAAGCGCGTCTCGAAGGATGCGGGGAGAATACCCATAGTGAGACGCGAATATACCCTCACCCTACCCCTCTCCCAAAGGGAGAGGGAACTTTTAGAGCCTCTCCCAAATAAAATAACGCTCACACATCCTCACATCAGCGGTTTTTCTGCTTGTCATAAGGGTTAGCATTCTGGCGCAAGGTGATGCGGATCGGCACACCATAAAGCTGAAACGTATCGCGCAGACCATTGATGAGAAAGCGTTTATAGGATTCCGCCAACCCATCCAACTGGTTGCCGAACACCACAAAATAAGGCGGGCGGGCCTTGGGCTGGGTCATATAGCGGATTTTGATCCGGCGGCCCGAAATCGCGGGCGGCGGCGTCTGGTCAATCACCGCGCCCAGCCAGCGGTTGAGCTTGCCGGTCGAGATGCGGCGGTTCCATGTTTCCTGAACCTTCATCACCGCTTCCAGCAATTTGTCGAGCCCCGTGCCGGTAAGGCCGGAGGTTGGCACCACCGAAACACCACGAATTTGCGGAAACAGCCGGTCGGCTTCTTCTTTCAATTCGGAAAGTTTGGAGCCTTTGGCCTCGATCAGGTCCCATTTATTCAGGCCGATGACAATGGCCCTGCCCTCGCGCGAGGCGAGATCCACCAGTGACAAATCCTGCTTTTCAAAAGGAATGGTGGCATCGAGCAGCACAATCACCACTTCGGCAAATTTCACCGCGCGGATGGTATCGGCCACGGCGAGCTTTTCCAGCTTTTCCTCGACACGGCCACGGCGGCGCATTCCCGCCGTATCAAACACCTTGAGTTTGCGGTCGCGCCAGACATGGTCAATGCCGATCGAGTCGCGCGTGATGCCCGGCTCCGGGCCGGTCAGCAACCGTTCCTCACCCAGAATCGCATTGAGAAGGGTGGATTTACCGGCATTCGGGCGGCCAAGCACTGCAATGCGCAGGGGCTTGGTGATGTCGAGTTCGCTGCCGTCCTCCTCCTCGCCCAGCTCCAGCGCGGGGGTGTAATCCTCGCTCTCCGGCTCCGGCTCGGCGGTTTCTTTGGGCAGGCGCTCCAGCAAGGTGGTGTAAAGGTCGGAAAATCCGTCGCCATGCTCGGCAGACAGCGGCACTGGGTCGCCAAGGCCAAGGCCATAGGCCTCCATGGTGCCCGCGCTGCCCTCGCGCCCCTCGGCCTTGTTGGCAATGAGAATCACCGGCTTGTTGGCACGGCGCACCAATGCGGCAAAATGCTGGTCGCTTGGTGTCAGGCCGATGCGGGCATCAATGACAAACAGAATCGCGTCGGCATCGCCAATCGCCGCCTCGGTCTGTGCGCGCATACGCCCTGAAAGGCTGGCCTCGGCCCCCTCTTCCAGCCCGGCGGTATCAATAATCTTGAAGCGGAGATCGCCAAGTTTGGCGTCTCCTTCGCGACGGTCGCGCGTCACGCCCGGCTGATCGTCAACAAGGGCGAGTTTTTTACCAATCAGCCGGTTAAACAATGTCGATTTGCCAACATTTGGCCGACCAATGATGGCGAGTGTGAAGGACATGTTCAGCCGCCAGACTTCTGGGCCGGACGGGCCGATTGCACCAGTCCGATAAAGGCCTCGGCGCGCGAACGAATACCTTCCGGCGTCGCGGCATCCGCCACAATCGCGTCAAACCAGCGGCCGGCATTGTCATAATCTTTGGCTTTCAAGGCACTTAAACCCAGAAGCTCACGCGCTGCATGACGAAAGGGTCCGGTGCCCTGTGCCAGCGGCGACAGGCGTTGCTGCACATCCGCAGCGCTCATCGTGTCCACAGTCAGATAAGCGGATTGAATGCGCGCCACATCGCGTAAAACCGCATCAACAGACGCATCAGCGGCCAGAGCATCATAGGCTTTTGCACCGGCAGCGGCATCCTTGGCACCCAGTTGAGCGGCAAGCTGAAAACGGGCCAGCAGCGCATAGCCGGAAGGGCCGTCGGATTGCAGTTTCACCAGTGCGGCCTGTCCCTCATCCGCCTTGCCGGATTTGATCAAAGCGAGCGCCGCCTCATAACGCGCACCGGCGGCTTCGGCCTGTTTGGTCTGCCAATAGTCATATCCGCGCCAGCCCGCAGTGGCCAAAACAATCAGGAAGGCAAGTCCATAGATATAAATGCTATATTTATCCCAGAGGCGCGCCGCATTTTCGCGCCGCACATCTTCATCAACTTCCCGAAAAATATCAGACATTGTTTAACCCAATAAAATGTATCGCCTGCGCCCGCAAGGCACAGACAGAGTGTCCAACTCAAGCCGTTAGCACGAGTGAACATAAAAAGCGAGTGTTCCCATGCCCGCGCACCATCAATCGGGCGATAGGGCCTCAGACCGAATGAATGAGCTGCCCGCCCACCCACACCATTTTGACAATGCCCTGCAGGCGCGCGGCGTCAAACGGCGAATTTTTCGCCCGTGATTGCAATTTGAGCGCATCGACAACATATGGCGCATCAAGATCAACGCGGATAATGTCCGCCGGTGCCCCGACAGCAATGCGTCCCTGCGGCAGATTGAGAATTTTGGCCGGAGCTGCCGACATGGCCTCAAACAGACGGGACAAGCTCATATCCTCGGAGGCGACCAGCCGCAGCGCGGCAGAGAGCATGGTTTCAATGCCGATTGCGCCAAACGCCGCCTCGGCAAAGGGCACACGCTTGGTTTCCACATCCTGCGGATAATGGTCAGAGACAATCACGTCAATCAGGCCGCTGGCCACAGCCGCCACCAATTCTCTGCGTACATCCTCTGTAGGCAGGGGCGGGTTGACCTTCAGGAAAGTTCGATACCCGCCAATGTCATTTTCGTTCAGGGTGAGATGATTGATCGAGACGCCGCATGTCACCGGCAAACCGGCCTGCTTGGCCCGCCGGATCACATCCAGCGACAGCGGGTTGGTCACAGCCATGGCGTGATAGCGCGCGCCGGTCAGCTCCACCAGGCGGATGTCGCGCTCCAGCATGATGGTTTCCGCCTGCCAGGGGATGCCGGTCAGGCCCAGACGGCTGGCCCATTCCCCCTCCCCCATCACGCCATCTCCGCGCAAACTCTCATCCTGAGCAAAATGCAGAACCAGCGCGTCAAAATCACGGGCATAGGTCATGGTGCGGCGCATAATGCCTGCCCGCTCTATGCTCTTTTTGCCATCGGTAAAGGCAAGGGCACCGGCCTCCTGCAACAGGCCGATTTCAGAAATTTCCTGTCCGGCGAGTCCTTTGGTCAGAGCCGCCGCAGGATAAATCCGCACATCGGCCTTTTCACCGGCGCGGCGGCGCAAATAATCCACAATCGCCGGATCATCAACACAAGGCTCGGTATTGGGCATGGTGAGGAGCGAAGTGACGCCGCCAAACATCGCCGCGCGGCTGACAGAGGCCAGTGTCTCCCGATATTCCCCGCCCGGCTCACCAACAAAAGCCTGCATATCGAGAAGCCCGGGGCTGAGGAGATCGCCTTCACAATCAATGATCTGCGCGCCCTCCGGCACAGAATCATTGCGGATATGCGGGCCAAAATCGGCAATACGCCCGCCCCGCAGCACCATGCCGCCACGGCTGCCATCGGTAAAATGACCATTGACCAGCGCAATCATGCGGCGCCTCCCATGCGCGGCGCAGGATCACGGGGCAGATGCTGCGACAGCGCCTCCAGCACCGCCATGCGCACAGCCACACCCATTTCCACCTGTTCGCGAATGAGGCTTTGTGCGCCATCGGCCACTTCGGAGGCAATTTCAACCCCGCGGTTCATCGGGCCGGGGTGCATGACCAGCGCATCGGACTTAGCCAGCGCCAGCCTTTCCGCACTCAGGCCCCAGAAGCGGAAATATTCACGGGTTGAGGGCACAAAAGCGCCATTCATCCGCTCACGCTGCAAGCGCAGCATCATGATAATATCAGCATCGCGCAGGCCCTCATTCATATCACGGAAGACCTCGACACCCAGCGCCTCGATGCCTGCGGGCAGCAGAGTTGAGGGGCCGATCACCCGCACCCGCGCGCCCATGGCATTGAGCAGGATAATATTGGAGCGTGCCACGCGCGAATGCAAAATATCGCCGCAAATGGCCACGACCAGCCCTTCGATCCGCCCTTTGTTGCGACGGATGGTCAGCCCGTCCAGCAAGGCCTGTGTCGGGTGTTCATGAGCACCATCCCCTGCATTGATGATGGAGCAATCAATCTTACGGGCGAGAAGATGCACAGCCCCCGCTGCGGCATGGCGCACCACGATCAGATCAGGCCGCATGGCATTCAGCGTCATCGCCGTATCAATCAGCGTTTCGCCTTTTTTCACAGATGAATTGGCGACCGACATATTCATCACATCGGCGCCGAGGCGCTTGCCCGCCAGCTCGAAGGAGGCCTGTGTACGGGTGCTGTTTTCAAAAAACAGATTGATCTGCGTGCGCCCGCGCAGCACGGCCCGTTTTTTTTCAACCTGCCGCGACACATCCACAGCCTCATCGGCCATATCCAGCAGCAGTTTGATCTCAAGCGGGCGAAGGCCCTCAATCGAGAGAAGATGGCGGTGAGGAAAAAGCGGAGCTGACGTCATGCGCCCTCTATAAAGACTGCAATGCAACAGGACAAGCACTCTGGTAGCCCCAGAAAAGCGATGCACATAAAAAAACCCCGGGGACAAAACCCCGGGGCCTGAGCTCAAACCTGAAAAATCAGATTAGAACGAGCGAATGACGCGGAAGTCAACCTGGAAGTCCGAGGACTTGGTCTTGCCAATTTCAACAGTCTGAAACTCACAAGGCTTGTCTTCATAGCGGATGTAGGTGGTGTCGATACCGAATTCCAGACCCTTAACCGGGGTCCACTTGGTAACCTGGCCGATAGCATAGACATTATAGTCAAATGCGTAACTCTGATCCGAGCCATTATCAGAATAACGGTTCTGACCATAGCTGCCACCGATTGTGGTGCTGACAGTTGGCGACCAGTTGTGCTGGAAGTCAACAATCGCATTCCAGCCGGTCTGGTCGTGGCCAACACCATTTTCATCAATGATGTGATCATAGTTAACATTGGATACGCCAGCTTCACCATCAGCGAAGCCACCAAAACGCTGGCCAGAACGGGTCAGGCCGCTGAAGGCAATCGCGTTCTTGTCATAGTTAGCCTGGAAGCCGATGAAATCGCCAGCAGCAAGGGTAGGCAGGTTGATCTTGGCATAAGCGCCGAGGCCATAACCATTGATGGTTTTTGAGGAGTCTGTATAACCCCAAGCTTCAGCACTGTGGAAACCGGCGTCAACACCAGCCTCACCCCAGCCCTGCTTCACAGCCAACTGACCAACAACGTCCGGAGCGCGGTTGCCTGCAGTCCAGACTTCATAACCGCCTATACCGGTGGCGTTTGATTTGGAATCTTCAACCGAGATTGTTGCCGAGAAGCCACCACCGAAAGAAGCGGTATACTGCAACGCATCAACCGAGTAGTCAGGGTTGAACATGGCATGGTTGTAACCGGATTCAATGTGGTTGAACAGGGTTTCAACCTTACCAGCGGTCAGGCCAGCGAAGGTCAGATAGGCCTTGTCGAGATAGGTGTTGGTGGTGCCACCGCCAACGTTAAACGAACCAGGCGCACCAGCTTCGGTTTCGAGAGCCAAATGGGTGGTCAGGTCGCCGTAAGAGGTCTTGGTAACAGTGTCGGTTGTCAATTCAGCATCAACCGAGATGTCGAAAGCATGCTGCCCATATTGAGCCTGAGACGCATTGGCATTTGAAGCCACGTTCTGGCCATGCGCGTCAACTTCAACATAGCCCGAAATCTTCAGGCAGGTGTCGGAACCCGGAATGTAGAAGTAACCTGCGCCGGCAGCGTCGCAGATCTTGACGTACTGTGCAGGAGCTGCCTTCTTGGAAGGAAGATCAGCGGCCTGAGCGGAAGCAACGGCAACGAGGGCAGCTGCTGAACCGAGAAGAAGGCTCTTTGTAAGAGTCATTGAAATAATCTCCGTTAAAATAAACTTTTTTAAAAACCTGCTTCGCTTAAATTGTGAACCAGAGGTTCATGCAGAAAGCGTTTTTCCCAAAATCACTTTATTCAAAATAACGAGGCCAGGCTCGAGTGGAACAGGCAACCCCGTTCGCATGACAAACATGCGTGAATCGAAGCGCTGCCGCAACGGAGATTTACGCAAAACGCGGATTTTGCATGGCTTTTGCGAAGAATGTTGCACAAAAGTCACGGTTTTCTAACACGCGAACCGCAGATCAAACACCGGCTTAATGAATTATTAACCAATAAAAACAATATTTTAACGCAGCATAAATATTGAGAAAACGCTAAATGACGCGGCACCGTTCCGGCAGGCGTTTGCTTCACCGCACAATCATAAAACTGTCACATTTTCTCTCAGGCTTTGAATGCCGCAGGGCAAAGCCTCTGTGTCACAGGCAAAGGGCGACATAAAAAACCCCCGGAGCAGGCTCCGGGGGCAAGTTGATATCAACTGAGTGCTCAGCACCCAGCCGAACGATCATATTAGAACGAACGGATGACGCGGAAGTCAACCTGGAAGTCCGAGGACTTGTTGTCGGTTGATGTGAAGCCAGTGGTGGCCTTATCCGAATAACGGATATAGGTGGTGTCCACACCGAATTCCAGACCCTTGACCGGGGTCCACTTGGTCACCTGACCGATACCATAAGCGTTATAGTTCGGAGCAGCAGAGAAGCCAGAGAGGCTGTTAGCATTGCTGAAACGATTCTGACCATAGCTGCCGGCAATGTCAGTAGACACTGTTGGCGACCAGTTATGAACCAGCTCAGCAATTACGTTCCAACCCTTCTGGTTATGGAAGGCCCCAGTGCTGTCAACAGCAATATCAGCCTGTGTTGCACCAACGCCGAAACGCTGGCTCGAACGGGCCAAGCCGCTATATTTGAAAGCATTCTGATCGTAGTCAGCCTGCAAGCCGATGAAGTCGCCTGCAGCGAGCATTGGCAGGTTGATTTTCACATAACCACCAATACCATAGCCAGTCTTATTTGAGCTGCTCAGATATGTTGTTGTTGATGTTGTTGTTGTACCAGAGACACTTGAAAGAGCAATAGATGCGTTATGCAGCGCACCATCAATGCCGGCTTCACCCCAACCCTGCTTAACCGAAAGATTGGCAACAACGTCGGGAGCACGACCGCCATTCAAAGTACCAGTTTCACCTGACGATGAAGTGCTGCTAAGTGAAAAATTATTCGCTACACCCTGACGGACTGATGTTGAATCTTCAACACCGATCTGAGCCGAGAAGCCACCACCAAATGATGCGGTATAACGCAGAGCTTCAACCGAGAAGTCTGGGTTGAAGTCACGATGGTTATAGCCACCTTCAATATGATTGAAAGAGGTTTCAACATAACCAGCGGTGAGGCCCGCAAAGGTCAAATAGGCTTTGTCGATATAGGCAGATGCATTGCCGTTATATGAGTTTGATGCACCAACGTCAGCTTCGTAAGCAAGGTGAGAGGTCAGGTCACCATAAGAAGTCTTGGTGACGGTATCGAGTGTGATTTCGGCATCAATCGAAGTATCGAAAGAATTCTGAAGACGGTGAGCCGATGTGTCAGACTTTGTGTTCTGACCACGAGCGTCCACTTCCACATAGCCCGAAATTTTCAGGCAGGTGTCGGAACCCGGAATGAAGAAATAGCCAGCGCCAGCAGCGTCACAGATTTTCACATACTGAGCAGGGGCGGCCTTCTTGGAAGGAAGATCGGCAGCCTGAGCGGAAGCGGCAGCCACGAGAACGGCAGCCGAACCGAGAAGAAGGCTCTTGGTAAATGTCATTGAATTATTCTCCAGTTATATGACCTAGCGAATGTGAATTGGCGTGTTTATCGATACGCAAAACATCACCATTCAACAAAATGCACTGTTTATTTGAAGCTCAACGAATGTTTAAACTTCAAATTTAAACTCCATTTCTGAAGTCTCATTGCAAAATAATTTTATTACAGATTCGTGCAACATTAATATCGAATTCTCATTGCATTGCATGTCACATTAACAATCCATGTTGCAATAAAGTCACAAATTAAGGGTCATTATAACAGATATAATCGTGCGGACTTGACGCTAGGTTATGTAATATCAGATTTAAATCTTATCAATTCGAATATATGAGCACATGTTTTCCGACTTAACCGGATCAATCCGCAAGAAATACATATAAAAAAACCCCCGCGGAAGCGGGGGCTAAAACTCTCAACGGCTTATCTGTCAGGCTCTGCCTGAGCCGCGGCGTGGAGAATGGTTCTTACGCCTTGGCTTTGTTATATACGTCAAAAAACACAGCGGCGAGCAAAACCAGCCCCTTGATGACCTGCTGCAAATCAATGCCGATGCCAAGGATCGACATGCCATTGTTCATCACACCCATGACAAAAGCGCCAATCACCGCGCCAATGACCTTGCCCACGCCGCCAGAGGCCGAGGCCCCGCCGATGAAACAGGCGGCAATCACATCCAGCTCGAAGCCCGCGCCCGCCTTGGGCGTGGCCGTATTGAGACGCGCGGCAAAAATCATACCCGCCAGCCCGGCCAACACACCCATATTGACAAAAGTATAAAAGGTGAGCCGCTCAGTTCTGATGCCGGAGAGGCGCGCCGCCTTCTCATTGCCGCCCAGCGCATAAATACGCCGGCCAATGGTCGTGCGCGTGGTCACAAATGTATAGAAGGTGATGAGCACCGCCATGATCACCAGCACATTCGGCAGGCCGCGATAGGAGGCCATCAGAAAGGACAGATAGACAATGGAGAGAACAATCAGGATGTTTTTGACATAAAACACCAGAAGAGGCTCGTTTTCATAGGCATGTTTCTGGTGCTGACGCCGCTGCACCACATTGGTATAGACCAAAGCCAGCGCCGTCAGCGTGCCGATCACCAGAGAGGCCAGATTCAGCTCCGCAGAGGCCGGCAGGGTTCCGCTCAGAAAATCCGGAATAAAGCCATTGCTCATGTGCTGAAACGCTGAAGGGAATGGCCCGACAGAACGCCCATTGAGAAAATAGAGCGACAGGCCCTTGAACACCAACATACCGGCCAGCGTGACAATGAAGGAGGGAATCTTGAAAAAGGCGACAAAATAGCCCTGCGCCGCGCCGATCAACCCGCCAATAGCCAGACACACCAGCACTGTGACCGTCGTGTCGATTTTATAATCGACAATCATCACCGCCGCCATGGCCCCGACAAAGCCGACAACCGACCCCACCGAGAGGTCAATATGCCCGGCCACAATCACCAGCAACATGCCCAGCGCCATGATGATGATGTAGGAATTTTGCAAAACAAGGTTGGTGAGGTTCAAAGGCTGCAACAGCACGCCATTGGTCACCACCTGAAAAAACAGCATGATGACAACCAGCGCCAGCAACATCGCATAATCACGAAGGTTGCTTTTCAGGAAACCGAGCGACATTTTGGGTGACTTGGCCGGTTTTGCGGCCTTGTGGTCGAGACTCATTGCACCATTTCTCCCGTTTGCTGTCCTGATTTATCTTGCCCCAGTTTCATGATCGCCCGCATGATTTTTTCCTGGCTGCCTTCGCTGGCCTGCATTTCGGCCACAAACTCGCCCTCGTTCATCACATAGATCCGGTCTGTGATGCCCAAAAGTTCCGACATTTCGGACGAGATGACGATCACGCCTTTGCCTTCGTCGGCAAGTTGCTGAATAATACAGTAGATTTCATATTTGGCGCCGACATCAATGCCGCGGGTGGGCTCATCGAGAATAAGCACCTGCGGCTGCGAAAACAGCCATTTCGACAGCACAACCTTCTGCTGGTTGCCGCCGGACAAATTCACCGTCTGCTGCATAACGCTGGAGGAGCGGATATTGAGGCGGGCGCGGTATTCATTGGCCACCTTCAGCTCACGCATTTCATTGATGACGCCGCGCTCAGCCACGCCGGGCAGATTGGCCAGCGAAATATTGTGCATGATATTGTCATTCAGCACGAGGCCGTAATTTTTGCGGTCTTCCGTCACATAGGCCAGACCATTGGCCACAGCCTTCTGCACCGTGCTGACATCAATGGTCTTGCCATGCAGCGAGACAGTGCCGGAAATTTTCTGGCCATAGGATCTGCCAAAAATACTCATCGCCAGTTCGGTGCGCCCTGCCCCCATGAGGCCGGATATACCGACAATCTCGCCGCGCTTGACGTGAAAATTCACTTTTTTAATCATTTCACGATCGGCGTGAATGGGATGGAACACCTGCCAGTCCCGCACCTCAAACACCGGTTCGCCGATTTTGGGCGTGCGTTTGGGATAGCGGTCGGCCATTTCGCGCCCCACCATATTGCGGATGATGCGGTCTTCGCTGATGTCCTCGGCGTGGCAATCCAGCGTCTCAACCGTTGCGCCATCGCGCAAAACAGTGATGGAATCGGCCACTTTTGAAATTTCATTGAGCTTATGGGAGATCAGAATTGAGGAAATGCCCTGCGCCTTGAACTCCAGCAGCAATTCGAGCAAAGCATTGGAATCGCTCTCGTTCAGGGAGGCGGTCGGCTCGTCCAGAATCAGCAGCTTGACCTGCTTGGACAGCGCCTTGGCGATTTCCACCAGCTGCTGCTTGCCCACGCCCATATTGGTGATGAGGGTTGAGGGTGGCTCCTTCAGCCCGACTTTTTTCAGCAGCTCTGCCGTCTTGCTGTAAACCTCGCCCCAGTTGATAATGCCGTTTTTAGCCTGCTCATTGCCCAGAAATATATTTTCGGCAATGGAGAGCAAAGGCACCAGCGCCAGCTCCTGATGAATAATGATGATGCCAAGGTGTTCGCTGTCCGAAATATCGCGGAATCTGCGCACTTCACCCTGATAAAGTATGTCCCCCGTATAGGTGCCATGCGGATAGACCCCGCTCAGCACCTTCATGAGTGTGGATTTGCCGGCGCCATTCTCACCCACAAGCGCATGGATTTCACCCTCCCGCACCTTCAGATTGACATTGGACAGCGCCTTGACGCCCGGAAATGTTTTGGTGATGCCCCGCATTTCGAGGATGATATTCATCAGAAACCCTCAGGCTATGGCCCTGGAACGCTCGCAGGTTTCCAAAAACCCGCCCCGCGCCGTTCAGGCACCCTTCAGCGTTGAATTCATTGGCAAATAGCAAAAACCCGGCATGAACACCATGCCGGGTTTCCGTTTATGACAGATTACTTGATCTGGTCGGCGGTGTAGTAACCGCTGCCGATCAGCACATCCTTATAGTTCTTGGCATCCACCAGAACCGGCTTCAGCAGGTATGACGGAACAACCTTGACGCCATTTTCATAGGTCTTGGTGTCGTTCACTTCAACCTTGCCGCCGGTCATCATGGCGTCCACCATGTTGGCGGTGACTTTGGCCAGTTCGCGTGTGTCCTTGAAGATCGAGGAGGACTGTTCGCCAGCAATCATCGACTTCACAGAAGCCACTTCGCAATCCTGACCGGTAACGTAGGGAAGCGGCAGGTCCTTGGAACCATAACCCACGCCCTTCAGCGAGGAGAGGATACCGATGCTCAGGCCGTCATAAGGCGAGAGAACGGCATCAACCTTCTTGCCCTTGCCATAGAAGGCGGACAGGATGTTGTCCATGCGGGCCTGCGCCACGGCGCCGTCCCAACGGAGTGTGCCCACCTTGTCCATGCCCATCTGCTTGGACTGAACAACCAGCTTGCCGCTGTCAATGTAAGGCTGCAGAACCGACATGGCGCCATTGTAGAAGAAGAAGGCGTTGTTGTCGTCTGGCGAACCGCCGAACAATTCAATGTTGAACGGACCCTTGCCTTCTTTCAGGCCGAGAGCCTTTTCAATCGAGCTGGCCTGCAATACGCCAACCTGAAAATTGTCGAATGTTGCATAATAATCGACATTGGCCGAATTGCGGATCAGGCGATCATAAGCAATGACCTTGACGCCCTTGGCAGCTGCATTCTTCAGCGCGTCGGACAAGGTTGTTCCGTCGATCGAAGCAATCACGAGAACCTTGGCACCCTTGGTGACCATGTTTTCGATCTGGGCGAGCTGGTTCGGAATATCATCCTCAGCATATTGCAGGTCCGGGGTATAGCCCTTGGCCTTGAACACCTTGACCATGTTGTCGCCATCGGCGATCCAGCGGGCGGAAGACTTTGTCGGCATCGAAATACCGATCATCCCCTTGTCTTCAGCCACAGCGGCCTGGGCAACCAGCCCGAGAACGCCTGCGGCCAAAATCGACCGCACGAATTTAAAACCCTTCATATTCTTCTCCCTTGGCCTGAATGCAGATTGACCCCTGCACCCTTTTTGTTGAGATCCATGCTTGTTAAACGAAATCAATCGTTTGGCATTTCACGCGCGTTATTGTGCATATCCGCGCATGAACCCGCGCAAAAACGGGTATCACTCTGCATGGGAAGCTGGCGCTTATCGTGATCTTTGTCAAATGCACATTCGGTTGCATGACATGCCATTTTTGGTATGTATAATTAGAACGATCCAAAATCAATGCCTTGCCCTTTCCGCCATGCCGGTTAAATCTGGCGACACAGCCCCCACACAGCGGAGTTGAAGATGAATTTTTCCAGCAAACAGGACAAACGCGAGCTTGAGGCCCTGCAAGCGCTGGACTCGGACGCCCTGCTGCGCAACCGGATCAAGCTGGGCCATATGCGCATGATGGTGGCGCTGGATGATACATTGCAAATCAGCACAGCGGCCTCGCTGCTGAATATCACCCAGCCGGCCGCCTCGCGGATGCTGTCCGAAATGGAGGCGATTTTGAATGTGCAACTGTGCGAGCGTCTGCCGCGCGGCATAGAGCTGACATCCTTCGGGCGGGCCTTTGCCCGCCATGCCCGCGCCATTCTGCTGGAGCTGCGCGAGACAGAGCGCGAACTCACCGACCTTAAATCGGGCAAGGGGGGCTCGATTTTCATGGGTTCTGTGACCGCCCCCGCCATTTCGCTGGCCGGCCCCGCCATTAAAAGCCTGAAAGCGCGCTATCCGAAAATCCAGATCAGCATTCAGGTGGAAACCAGCAATGTTCTGGCCAAAGATCTGCTGGCCTCGCGGCTGGATTTCATGCTGGCCCGCATTCCCGACGACCTGAATCCGCGCCTGTTTGATGCGCGGGTGATTGGCACCGAGCAGGCCTGCCTCATCGTGCGCAAGGGCCATCCGCTCATGGTCAATTCACAGGTGGGTCTTGAGCAGATCAGCGGCTATGACTGGGTGTTCCAGCCCAGCGGCTCGCTGCTCCGGCGCACCATCGAGAGCATGTTTCTGTCGGGCAATATTTCCCTGCCGGAAAAAATCATCAACACATCCTCGCTTATGATGACCCTGGTGATGGTGTCGCAATCGGATGCGATTGCGCCCATTGCTGTTGATGTCGCAAAATTTATCACCGCACAGACAGGGCTGGACGGCTCCATTGACATTCTGCCGCTCAATCAGGCGATCAATCTGCAACCCTACAGCCTGATCACTCTGCGCGGGCGCAGCCTTTCCCCCGCCGCCAGCCTGCTGTGCGAGAGCATTATGAATGAGGCGCGGAGCATGGTTATCTAATTTGCCAATAAGATAAGGCCGTGCAGCGGATAGCGTGCGGGTTTCACTTGATCTCGGCGGCACAGGCCTCGACATAATTGGCAAGAGCGGTGAAACATTCCCGCAATTCGCTATTGGCGGCCCGCCGGTTGTCAAAAAAGGTCATGCCCAGCTCAATCGGATTTTGCAAACCGGCTCTGTCGGGCACCTGAGCCGCAATATCCACTTCCAGCGTCTTGACCATGGCGGCGATGCGGGCTGCGATTTTGCCACTGGGGCGCACTTTGTTGAGCACAACGGCCACCCGCTTTTTGCCTTTTTCGATTTTGCGAAACTGCGTGAGGCTGGCTAAAAAATCCTGACTGGCCTCAATATCCATCGGCAGGCCCACCACCGGCACCAGCACAATATCACTGGCTTTGACAAAATCGTCGAGAGCATCGCCGCGCGTGGCGGCACGGCCATCAATGATGACATAATCAAAGACATTGCGCTTCTTGAGGGCCTTCAGCTCATCCATATTGCGTTTGCTGAAATCAATGGCTTCAATTTTCGGCAATTCGGGCGCGCGGCGGCCCAGCCAGCGCAGGGCACTTTTCTGCGGGTCGCCATCCGCTATGGCCACGGAGCGCCCCGCAGCGGTCAAGGCTGCGGCAAGATGAATGGCCGTGGTGCTTTTGCCACAGCCGCCCTTCACATTCTGGACGGAAACAACGATCATATTCTTATGCCCCGACTGACCTGCATTTAAAACAAGAATAATCCATTCTCGCTCATATTTATGATATTTACATCATAGATTTACGACGGGCCGCCTGCCAGACCAGTGCCAGCCAGCCCAGCATAAGGCTCACACCGCCAAAGGGTGCGGGGCGTGATGCCCATGCCCAGCCCGTCATGGCTTTGAGATCAAGCGCGCCGCAGAACAGAACTGTGCCGGCCAGAAACAGCACTTGCGTCACGCGATATTGCGGCTTGTCGCTCAGATACACCAGCATAACGGCATGAATAAGCTGATAAAGCGCGGCTTTCTCAACCAGCGCGGCCGAATAGGCGTCCCCTGCCAGATGCGCGCCGGCTGCACCCATAGCGATGGACACGAAACCGCTCAGGCCCGCCACAATGATCCAGCCGCGCTGCGCGGACGCGCTCATAAGCATGTGGCCTCCAGCCCGCGCTGGGCAAATCGTGCGGCCAGCGGTGCAATAACCTGTGCATTCTGGCCCGAAGCATTGC
>Ga0208617_1000125_pt1 | contig 25949 bp, 20 predicted proteins | sample CryBogCBE06Nov07_FD_184581 | JGI IMG/M metagenome (GOLD analysis project Ga0208617, IMG submission 184581) | Freshwater microbial communities from Crystal Bog, Wisconsin, USA - CBE06Nov07 (SPAdes) (version 2) | ecosystem: Environmental > Aquatic > Freshwater > Lake | place: Crystal Bog...
GAGGCTATCAGCTGGCGCCGGTGTCAGCGATCACCCGCCGATGAACCCGGCCGAAGCCAAAGACCTCTCCAGACACAGACCGAATGTCGGCGTCGTCCTGTTTCACCCCGACGGCCGTGTCTGGCTGGGGCGGCGCGCGGGTGCGGAGGGCCCCTATAACTGGCAGTTCCCGCAAGGGGGCGTCGATGAGGGCGAAAGCCTTGACGACGCCGCGCTTCGTGAGCTGCACGAGGAGACGGGCGTGCGGTCGGTGACGTTTCTCGCGGCGACCGAGGACTGGATCGCCTATGACTTCCCGCCCGAGGTCCTGGCCTCCGGTCGCGGGCGCGGCTTTGCCGGGCAAAAGCAGATCTGGTACGCCTTCCGCTTCGAAGGGGACGAGTCCGAGATTGACCTTTGCGCACACGATGAGGTCGAGTTCGACCTCTGGCGCTGGGCCGATCTGAACGAGGCCCTCGATACGGTTGCGCCGTTCAAGCGCGACGCCTATCGCCAGGTGATCGCGGCCTTCGCGCCCTTCGCCGGGACCTGAAGACGGATATCCACCACATCCCGCACGTTGCGTGGGATCAAGGAGCAGGACGTGAGCCAGAAGGTTGTTATGGTGCATGGCGCGTTCTGCGGGGCCTGGGCGTTCGACGATTTCAAGACACCATTCCAGAGCGCGGGCTATGCGGTCGAGGCGGTCGATCTGCCGGGTCATGGCGTCGGTCAGGACCGGCTGACGCTGGGTCGGGTCTCCATGTCCGACTATGCGAGGGCCGTCGCCAGGGTCTGCGACGCCTGCGACACGCCGCCCATCCTGATCGGCCATTCGATGGGCGGGCTGGTGGCGCAACTCGCCGCCGCGCGGGCCAAGGTCGCGGCTCTGATCCTGATCGCGCCGTCGGCTCCCTGGGGCGTGGTGGGCTCGACGATGGAGGAGGCGGTCAGCGCCACAGCCGTCATGGGCATGAGCCCCTTCTGGTCGACGGCGGTCGAGCCAGACTACATGCTGGCGCGCAACTACAGCCTGAACCGCTTCGAGAGCCTGGGACGCCGGGCGGTCTTCTCCAGGATGGGCCCGGAAAGCGGTCGCGCGCTCTGGGAAACGCTGAACTGGTGGCTCGACCCGTTCATGACCACCAGCGTTCCCGCGAACCGCGTCAAGGCGCCGGTTCTGGCGCTGGCGGGAGGCCTTGATCTCATCCACCCGCCGATCACGGTGCGTCAGACCGCGGCCAGACTCTCCGGAGAGATCATCGTCTTTGAAAAGATGAGCCACTGGCTCATCGGCGAGCCCGGCTGGGAGGAAGTCGCCGAGGCCTGCATCGGATGGCTCGACAGGCTTTAAACGGCTTCCGAAGCCTTTTCAGCGAGAAGCGTGAAGCTTTCCGGGGTCACGTCGGCGAAACCGCCTTCGATCTCGAACACCTTCTGCGTCGCGCCGTCGCGGATGACCACCCGACCGGTCCGCAGGACGGTCATGAAGGGCTCATGGCCGAGGAACACGCCGAAATCGCCGTCCACGCCGGGCGCGTCCACCGAATCGACATCTCCGGAGAACAGTTCACGTTCCGGCGCCACGAGGGAAAAGTGAAGCTTGGCCATTATCCCAGTCTTTCGTCCTTGCCGATCCGGCAGCCATAGAGAGAGATCATCGCCGCCGGGGACTGATCCCGACGCCGAAGATCCGAATTCAGTTCCGCGCAGACGCCGTAACCGCCGGGCTCTCCGAACTGGAGAAAGTATTTCGGCGGACGGGGTCTCCCCGCAAGATACTGCACAACGGGCCGCCAGGCGACCATTGCGCCGTCCGGACCCACCGGCAACTTCACCGAGCGGATCTCGGCCATTGTGGCGGCCGGCACATCCGCCGCCCCGAAGACCAGCGAGCAGCCGCCCCGTCTTGGATCAACGATCGCGACCGGAGCGCCGGCGGCGGAGAACCGGAACAACTGTCCCGACATCTCCATGTCGATCGGCTTCATCTGGTCGATGTCGCCCGCCGGCGCCGCCCGACCGCCGAAGACCTGCAGCCGCTCGCGAAGCGTGTCCACACCGTTCCCGGCGGCGACGATGGCCAGACAGAAACCGTTGACGAACGGCAGAGCCGCTGCGTCAGCCGGAGCTTCCGCGGCCGTGGCGGACCCCGCGAAGGCGACAAGAATCGCCCCCGCCAGACCCGCAGCCAACGGCCGCATCGACATCAGGCCGCCGCCAACTTCTCGTCTTTCGCGATCGCCTCTTCGATATTGCCGACCATGTAGAAGGCGGCTTCCGGGAGGTGATCGTAGTCGCCGTTGCACAGCCCCTTGAAGCCCTTGATCGTGTCTTCCAGCGGCACGAGCTTGCCCGGCGAGCCGGTGAAGATTTCGGCCACATGGAAGGGCTGCGACAGGAAGCGCTGGATCTTGCGGGCGCGAGCCACGGTCAGCTTGTCCTCTTCCGACAGTTCGTCCATCCCGAGGATCGCGATGATGTCGCGAAGGGCGCGGTAGGACTGCAGCGTCGACTGAACCTGACGGGCGACCTGATAGTGCTCGTCGCCGACGATGCGCGGATCGAGGATGCGCGACGTGGAGTCGAGCGGATCCACCGCCGGATAGATGCCCTGCTCGGCGATCGAGCGGTTCAGAACCGTGGTCGCGTCCAGGTGGGCGAAGGAGGTCGCGGGCGCCGGGTCGGTCAGGTCGTCGGCGGGCACGTAGATGGCCTGAACCGAGGTGATCGAGCCCTTCTTGGTGGAGGTGATCCGCTCCTGCAGGTTACCCATTTCGGTGGCGAGGGTCGGCTGATAGCCCACGGCCGAGGGGATACGGCCGAGGAGAGCGGACACTTCGGAACCGGCCTGGGTGAAGCGGAAGATGTTGTCCACGAAGAACAGCACGTCCTTGCCTTCCACGTCGCGGAAGTATTCGCACTGGGCGAGACCCGTCAGAGCCACGCGGGCGCGGGCGCCCGGCGGTTCGTTCATCTGGCCGTAGACCAGCGTGCAGCGCGAGCCTTCGGTCGAGCCGTTGTTTTCCTTCGGGTCCATGTTCACCTTGGACTCGATCATCTCGTGATAGAGGTCGTTGCCTTCGCGGGTGCGCTCACCGACGCCGGCGAGCACCGAGTAACCGCCGTAGGCCTTGGCGATGTTGTTGATCAGTTCCTGGATGAGCACGGTCTTGCCCACGCCCGCGCCGCCGAACAGGCCGATCTTGCCGCCCTTGGTGTAGGGGCAGAGGAGGTCGATGACCTTGATGCCGGTGACGAGCACTTCAGCCGAGGTCGACTGCTCGTCGAAGGCTGGCGCGTCAGCGTGGATGGAGCGCATGAACGGCGTGACCACCGGACCCGCTTCGTCGATGGGCTCGCCCACCACGTTGAGGATGCGGCCGAGCGTCGCCGGGCCGACCGGCACCGTGATCGGGCCGCCGGTGTCGACGACGGGCGCGCCGCGAACCAGACCTTCGGTCGTGTCCATGGCGATGCAGCGCACATTGTTGTCGCCGAGGTGCTGAGCGACCTCAAGCACCAGACGGAAGGGCTTTCCGGTCTTCTGGTCGGTGTTCGTCGTCTCAAGCGCGTTGAGGATCGCCGGCAGGTGCCCGTCGAACTCAACGTCGACGACGGCGCCGATGATCTGGGCGATGCGGCCCTTGGATGTCGCCTCGGCGGCGGTGGTTTTCTTTGCGGCGGCCATTTGGACCTCGGATCTGTCGTTCTGATGCGTTGAAAAGGGCGAAGCGGTCGGACCTTAGAGGGCCTCGGCTCCGGAGATGATTTCGATAAGTTCCTTGGTGATCTGCGCCTGACGCGACCGATTGTACTGCTTGGTCAGGTCGGAAATCAGATCGCCGGCGTTTCGCGTGGCGTTGTCCATCGCGGTCATCTGGCTGGCGTAGAAGCCGGCCTTGTTCTCGAGCAGCGCCGACAGGAGCTGCACGCGGAGGTTCTGCGGCAGCAGCGCCTCGAGGATCGCGGTCTCTTCCGGCTCGTAGGTATAGACGCCGCCCTTCAGGTCCGGCGCAGGGCCGGAACTGTCGGTGGAGATCACCACCGCCGGGATCAGCTGGCGCGCGGTCGGCACCTGCGACACCACGTTCTTGAAGCGCGAGTAGAAGAGCGTGACCACGTCGGCCTCGCCATTCTCGAAGGCTTCCAGGATGCGGTCCGCAATCGGCTTGGCGGAGCTGAGGGTCAACACCTTTTCCTTCGACATGTCGAAGGTCGCCACCACCTTGTCGCCGAACAGGCGGCGCAGCGGCGCGACGGTCTTGCGGCCGACGCAGATGATGCGGACGTCCTTGCCGGCGGCCTGCAGCTCATAGACCCGCTCCCGCGCCGCACGGACGACGGAGGAGGAAATCGCGCCGGCGAGCCCTGAGTCCGCCGCAGCGACGACGAGCAGATGCTTGTGATCCTTGCCGGTTCCGGCCAGCAGCACCGGCGCGCCGGGGCCCGTCACGCTCTTGGCGAGGTTCGCAATGACGCTGCCCATGCGCTCGGCATAGGGGCGAGCGGCCATAGCGGACTCCTGCGCGCGGCGGAATTTCGCCGCTGCGACCATCTGCAGCGCCTTCGTGATCTTCTGCGTGGACTTCACGCTTCCGATCCGATTGCGCATTTCCTTTAGGCTGGCCATCTTTAGGTCAGGGTCCTTTCAGAGACGCGTTCAGCGGACGATCAAGCGAACGTCTTGCCGAACGCCTCAAGCGCGGCCTTCAACTTGCCTTCCGTGTCCGCCGACAGAGCCTTGGTCGTGCGGATATCGGCCAGAACCTCAGCGTGCGCGCTCTTCATGTTGGCGAGCAGTTCGTCCTGGTAGCGGGCGATCTTGCTGACCTCGACCGTGTCGAGGTAGCCGCGGGTGCCGGCGTAGATCACCACAACCTGCTCCTCGACCGCCAGCGGCGAGTACTGCGGCTGCTTCAGGAGTTCCGTCAGACGCTCGCCGCGGGCCAGCAGGCGCTGGGTGGAGGCGTCGAGGTCGGAGCCGAACTTCGCGAAGGCGGCCATTTCGCGGTACTGGGCGAGTTCGCCCTTCACGGGTCCAGCCACCTGCTTCATCGCCTTGATCTGAGCCGACGAACCCACCCGGCTCACGGACAGACCGACGTTCACCGCCGGGCGGATGCCCTGATAGAACAGGTCGGTTTCGAGGAAGATCTGGCCGTCGGTGATCGAGATCACGTTGGTCGGGATGTAGGCCGACACGTCGTTGGCCTGGGTTTCGATTAGCGGCAGAGCGGTCAGCGAGCCGGAGCCATTGTCCTCGTTCAGCTTCGCCGCGCGCTCGAGCAGGCGGGAATGCAGATAGAACACGTCGCCCGGATAGGCTTCGCGGCCCGGCGGGCGGCGCAGCAGCAGGGACATCTGACGATAGGCGACCGCCTGCTTGGACAGGTCGTCATAGATGATCAGGGCGTGCATGCCGTTGTCGCGGAACCACTCGCCCATGGCGCAGCCCGAGAAGGGCGCGAGGAACTGCAGCGGCGCAGGCTCAGACGCCGTCGCGGACACGACGATGGTGTAGTCCAGAGCGCCGTTTTCCTCGAGGGTCCGCACGATCTGCGCCACGGTCGAGCGCTTCTGGCCGATGGCGACGTACACGCAGTAGAGCTTGGCGCTCTCGTCCGTGCCGGCGTTCACCGACTTCTGGTTCAGGATGGTGTCGATGGCGACAGCGGTCTTGCCCGTCTGACGGTCGCCGATGATCAGTTCGCGCTGGCCGCGGCCCACCGGGATCAGCGTGTCGATGGCCTTCAGGCCCGTCTGCACAGGCTCGTGCACCGACTTGCGCGGGATGATGCCCGGCGCCTTCACGTCCACGCGGCGACGCTCGGCCACGTTGGTGATCGGGCCCTTGCCGTCGATCGGCTCGCCCAGCGGGTTGACGACGCGGCCGAGGAGGCCCTTGCCCACCGGCACGTCCACGATCTCGCTGAGGCGGCGGACTTCGTCGCCTTCGCTGATCGCCCGGTCTTCGCCGAAGATCACGACGCCGACATTGTCGCGCTCGAGGTTCAGGGCCATGCCCTTCACATTGGCGGAGGGGAAGAACACCATCTCGCCGGCCTGGACCTTGTCGAGGCCGTGCACGCGGGCGATGCCGTCACCGACGGACAGGACCTGGCCGACGTCCGAGACGTCCGCCTCGGCGCCGAAATCAGCGATCTGGGACTTGAGGATGGCCGAAATCTCGGCGGCGCGGATGTCCATGGTGAGGTGCTCTTGGCTTCAGGCGAAAACGGGAGGGCGGTGACCGGATCGGATCGATCAGGCCCGCTTCAGGGCGAATTTCAGGGATTCAAGCTTGGACTTCAAAGAGGCGTCGAACAGGCGCGAACCGACGCGCACCTTGATGCCTCCAAGGATTCTGGGATCGACGCGGGTGGTGATTTCAGGGTCCTTGCCGAGCGCAGTGCGCAGGCTGGCGACAACGCCCTTCTTCTGAGCCGCCGACAGCGCCACCGCCGTCGTGACCTCGGCCGCCACGGCGCCGCGGTGCTCCGCCGACAACTGGCGGAGCGCGGCCGCCACGGCGGGAAGCGCGCTGGCGCGGTTGTTGCGGCACAGGACGCCGATGAACTTCAACGTGATCGCATTGACCCCCGCCGCAGACGCGACCGCTGTCAGGCCGGCGGCCTTCTGCTCGGCCGTAAAGGTCGGCGAGCGCAGCACGCGGTCGAAGTCGGCGCTTTCGGCGCGCAGGGCGTCGAGGCCGTTCAGGTCGGCTTCGACCTCGGCAAGCACGCCTGCGTCCCGCGCAAGTTCAAACAGGGCCTGGGCGTAGCGCGAGCCTACGTCAGCGTTTCTGGAGTCGTCCGACACGAAGTGACACCATCCGGTTCTGGTTTGCGTCCGCCGACTTCCGCGAAAGGAATCAGCAGGGCCGCTAAATTCTTGAATGCGAAGATAAAACTCCGCAGGAACAGGGTGTCGCGAAGCGCTCCCCGGCCCGAAGACGGCGCGGTATTAGCATGGGGTTTTCAGCCCCGCAACCGCATGAAGATGAAGGCGTCAGCGTTTTCGCACCTGCGATGTCGCATCGCGCGAAGTCGCCCGGCTAATCCTTGAGCCTCCAGGTCGCCGCGCCGCCCGCAGCGTCGAGCACCTCGACCCCCATGGCGGTCAGCTCGGCGCGGATCTCGTCGGCCCGCGCCCAGTCCTTGTTGACCCGTGCGGCGGAGCGTTCGCCCAAGAGGCCTTCGATTCGCAGTTTCATGTCGGCGTCCACGCGCCCCTCGAACCATGCGACCGGGTCAAGATAGAGGACGCCCATCAGCCGTCCTGCCGCGACCAGCGCCCGGCCCGCGGCCCGGCGCGCAGCCCCGCTTGTGGCGGTCTCCGCAGCCTTGGCCAGCGCAAACAGCTCGGCCATGGCGCGGGGGGTGGCGAGGTCGTCGCACAGGGCTTCGAGCACCGCTTCGGGCACGTCATCGGGGGAGAGATCGTCCGGAACACCGACGCGTTGCACGACGCCGTAGAGCCGGTCGAGGGACTTGCGCGACTGGGCGATCAGATCGGCGTTCCAGTCCAGCGGCGCGCGGTAGTGCGCGGACAGAAGCGCCCAGCGCAGCGCCTCCCCCGGCGCCTCGTCCAAAAGGTCATGCACCAGCCTCACATTGCCGATGCTCTTGGACATCTTCTCGGCGTCCATAGTCAGGAAGCCGTTGTGCATCCAGTAACGGGCGAACTCACCACCGGTCGCGCAGACCCCTTGCGCGATCTCGTTCTCGTGGTGCGGGAAGATCAGGTCGTGCCCGCCGCCGTGCAGATCGACGGGCAGGCCCAGCACCTTTTCGATCATGGCCGAGCATTCGATGTGCCAGCCCGGGCGACCGGCGCCGAACGGGCTGTCCCACGCGGGCTCCCCGGCCTTGGAGGGTTTCCAGAGGACAAAATCGGCGGGATGGCGCTTGTGGTCGACCACATCCACCCGGGCGCCCGCCTGCAGGTCCTCGAGGGCGCGCCCCGATAACCTGCCGTACTCGGCGAAAGCCTCGGTGTTGAACAGCACTTCGCCTTCCGCCTGATAGGCGAAGCCCTTGTCGATCAGGCGCCCGATCATGTCGAGCATCTCGTTGATATGCGCCGTGGCGCGGGGCTCGATTGTGGGTCGAAGGCACCCCAGAGCCGCCATGTCGGCCTTGTAGATGTCGGCGAACTTCGTCGTGATCACCAAAATGTCCACGCCCTGATCGGCGGCGGCCTGATTTATCTTGTCATCCACGTCGGTGAGGTTGCGCGCATAGACGACGGAGGTCTCGCCGTAGACCCGCCGCAGGAGGCGGAACATCAGGTCAAACACCACGGCGGGGCGGGCGTTGCCGATATGGGCGAAGTTCCACACCGTCGGCCCGCAGACATACATGGTCACCCGGGACGGGTCGCGAGGAACAAATTCGCGCTTTTCGCGCGCCAGGGTGTCGTAGAGGGTCAGGGCAAGGCTCATGCGCGACGCTCTACACCGGAACGGCCTCTCGTTGTAAGGGCTGTGAACATGCAAGGCGACGCGCCGCGGGGCCTGCGCAGCCAGACACAGGGGACGGAGCCGCTTTGACCGGGACTTTCGATGACAAGGATGCAGCCTTGACTCTCGCCGCTGGTCTGGAGCGCGAAGGCCGGATCGAGGAGGCGCTGACCCTCGTGCAGGCGGTGATCGGGTCGGCGCCTCCGACCGCCGCAGGGCAGAACCATCTGGGCAACCTCCAGCGCGCTGCGGGCCGCTTTGCGGAGGCGGTGGAGACCTATCGCCTCGGCCTCGTGCTCGCGCCGCGGGAGGCCGTGCTGCACTACAATCTCGGGGCCGCCTATCAGGGGACGGGGGACCTGACCCGCGCCGCCGACAGCTATCAGCGCGCGCTGCAGTACAAGCCGGACCTCGTCGACGCCTACCGCAGTCTGGGCGGGGTGCTGCAGGCGCTGGACCGGCACGAGGCGGCGCTGGCCGCCTATCGCAAGGGCGCGGAGATCGGACCGGACGACGGCATGATACGCGCGGACCTCGCCCTTTGCCTCCTGCGCCTCGGTCAGTTCGAGGAGGGCTGGCGGGTCCACGAACACCGCTTCGCCGTCGAGCCGGCGCGGCCGCTCGATCAGCCGCTCTGGCTGGGGGACAGCCCTCTCGACGGCCGCTCGATCCTGCTGCACTCGGAACAGGGCCTTGGCGACACCATCCAGTTCGCGCGCTACATTCCTATGGTCGCGAGGGCCGGCGGCCGGGTGATCCTGGGGGCGCCGCAACTTCTCGGGCCCCTCCTGAACCAGATCGAGGGCGTGGCGGCGCTCGCGCCCAGGCTCGACGCCCTACCCCCCTACGACGTCCACTGCCCCCTGATGAGCCTGCCGCTGGCGTTCAACACGGGGCTCGACGACATCCCGTGGAGCGGGCCGTACCTCGCCGCGCAAACGGACCGGGTGCAGACGTGGCGAGACCGCATCGCGGCCCGCGCCCCGACCTTTGCGACGGCGCCGCGGATCGGGATCGCCTGGCGCGGCAGCCCGCTGCACAAGAACGACGCCAACCGCAGCATCCCCCTCATCCGGTTCCTAGACGGCCTGCCGGACGGGCCGATCTATCTCGTGCTGATGAACAAGGTCACGGACGAGGAGAAGGCCATTCTGGCGAACCGCCCGGACATTCTTTTCGTCGGCGACGAGATGGTCGATTTCGGCGACACTGCCGCCCTTTGCGCCCTGTCGGACACCGTCGCCACCGTGGACACCTCAAGCGCCCATCTCGCCGGCGCCATGGGCCGGCGCACCCTGATCCTTTTGCCAAAGCCCTGCGACTGGCGCTGGATGCTGGCGCGTGAGGACACCCCATGGTACCCGACCGCGACGCTGCTGCGTCAAAAGGTCAACGGCGACTGGAGCGTCCCGCTGGAGCGTCTTAAGGCGTTGCTGTCGACCTAGAGGCAGGCGTAGGCGGCGTTGATCAGGCGGACGGTGCGGGCGTCGCCCATCAGCTGTGTCGACTGGCGGTTCATCACATAGGCGCCGCCGATCCGCCGTTCCGGATCACAGAAGGCGCAGCTTCCGCCCCAGCCTGAGTGCCCGAAGGTCATGCGGCCGGGACCAAAGGCGCCGGAGCTCGCATTGCGCATCACCCCTGCGCCCCAGCTCATCACGAACGGCAGGACAAGATCCTGTCCCGCGATGCGCTCCCGAGCCATCTCGTCGCGCCCGGAAGGCGGCAAAACGTCTGAGCCGTCTGTGGCGAGGCGCCCCATGAGCTGCGCAAGCGAAAGGGCCGTCGCGTGCCCGTTGGCCGACGGGATCTCCGCCCGACGCCAGTCATCGCCGGACCGACCGCCCGGAGAGGACCAGGGGGTGAGGAAGGCGGCGCGGGTGGCCTCGTTGATCTCGCCGAAGTTCGGCAGGGCCTTGGGCCGCTCAAGCTCGGCCACGCGAGGGAACTCCGAGTCCGGCAGGCCGATCCACAGGTCAAGGCCCAGCGGCTCGGCGAGGTCCTCCCGCAGCGCACGTCCCATGGTGCGGCCATCCACCCGGCGGAAGATCTCGCCCGCAATATAGCCGAAGGTCACCGGATGATATCCGCTCGCCGTACCCGGCGGCCAGATCGGCGTCAGGGCCGCGAGCTGCGCGCAGAGCCCCTTCCAGTCGAACCACAGATCCTGCGGGATCTTCTCGACGAAGCCCGACAGCCCCCCCTGATGCGACAGGGCCTGAGCGACGGTGATCCCGCCCTTCCCCGCCTGACCGAAGGCGGGCCAGACCGACGCCACCGTCTGCTCGTAGCTGAGCTTGCCCGACGCGACGAGCCGGGCCACCAGGATCGCCGCCAGCGCCTTGGTGGTCGAGAAGATCGGGGTCAGGGTGCGCTCGTCGAACGCCTTCGCGCGATCACGGGACGCAAAGCCGTTCCACATGTCGAACACGACCTCGTCATCGACCACGAAGCTGAAGCGCGCTCCCAGCTCCAGTCCTTCGGCGAACAGCGCGTCGAACTCACGCCTCAAGGGCTCAAATCTCGGCGAGACGATCATGGCGCATTCCGTGGGCGAAGATCGACGGGTTATGCGTCGCTCCAGTCGGTCGCGCAACCGGGCTCGCCCAAAGCGCGCAGGCTTACAGGGCCTCCAGCCAGATCTCGGATCGGGGCGCCCGCCAGTGCGAGGCGAGCGCGGCCAGCGGCAGCGCGTCCGTCGCCGCGCTCACCGCATCCGCTACGCCCCCGGTCGCGCGTCGGACCGCGTCACAGAAGGCTTGTCCGTCCAGCAACGCGCCGGCCATCAGGGCGGAGAAGAGATCCCCCGTTCCATTCGGGGCGGATGCAGCGGCGGCATGACCGTAGAGCCTCGCCTCCCCGTCCATCGCCAGCACACCTGTTCGTCCGCCCTGGACCGGCGCGGACGTCATCGCAACACAACCGCCGAAGCGGCGCGCCACGCGGACCGCGTCCTTGACGCCTGCAATCTCCTCGCCTGTCAGGAAGCCCAGCTCCCACCGATTCGGCGTCAGGATGTCGGCTCTGGGGGCGAGCTCGTTCCGGATGACTTCGGCGACCTCCGGGCGGACATAAAGCCCCTTGCCTGCATCTCCCATGACCGGATCCACCAGCACGCGAACGTGAGGGTGGGCGCGGGCGGCGTCGATGACGCCCACCGCTGCGACTGCCTGACGCGCGTCGGCGAAGTAGCCGGTCATCACGAGATCAAACCGTCCGAAACCGCCCTGGCGCTCGACGCCGTCCAGCACGCCCTCGAACACCTCGGCGGCCACAGCGGCCCCGCCAGGCGGCCCAAGGCCGGGATGTCGACCAAACAGGACGGTCGGGGCCAGCACCGGCTCGTGTCCCATGGCGCTGAGGACGTGCGATTGCGCATATCCGCCCACGCCGCTGGACGCGACGAAGCTCGACAGGATCAGAACACGGCCCACGGCGACACCTCCTGCGCCGGTCTCGCAGGCGCTGTTGTGAAACAACTGATTCGCATGTCAGAGGCGTGGCGGGTCGCCGGCGACGAACGGTTAAGTTCGGTTAACGAATTGCTAACCAACCTGACAGATTCTGGAGCGTCGGCTCAGATTCGTCCACAGCCAATTCCGGCGCCCCCAAGATGTAGTGGCGATCCCGCGTTTACACGCAAGCTGTGGATCGCTAGCGTCTGACTTGAACGTGACAAGGCGGTGTCTGCGGCCGCCGGGTTCAGGCGATTTTGTATCGCTCAATGGAGTTTGGGAATTCGGATGACGTCGTCGGGGCCATGGAGTGTCAAAGGGATAGACCCTAAGGCGCGCGAAATCGCCAAGGACCTCGCCCGTCGTGCGGGCATGACGCTCGGCGAATGGCTGAACCAGATGATCACCGACGGCGGGGCGGACGGAACCGACAGCGCCTATCTGCGCGGCGGCAGCGGGTTTTCGGAGCATGACTCCGGCCGAGATCCCGCTTCGGACATCTGGCGCGGCCGGTTTGACGGCGCGGCGGACCCTTACCCGCCAAGAGACCCCTACGATCAGGACCGGCGCGCGAACGAGCGGCGTCGGCGCGACCCCCGCCTGGCGGATCCGCTGGTTTCCGTGCAGGAGTCGCAGCGAATCGCCGCCGCTCTTGATGACCTGACGATGCGTCTGGAAACGGCGGAGAATCGCTCCGGCGCGGCGATCCACCACGTCGACGCCGCGGTTCGGTCTGCGCTGGCGAGGCTGGACGCGGGCGAGCGGGATTCCGACGCGCTCATGCACAAGGTCGAGGGCGCGCTGCATCTTCTGCGCGCCGAGCAGCGCCGCACGGACGACCGGGTCGCGCGCATGGAGCTGGACAGCGCCGGCCGCGTCGACGCCCTGCGCGCGCTGGAAGCCGCTGTCTACAGGATCGAGCCGGTTGACGAGGACAAGGTGGCCGACGCCGCGGTCGAGCGGATGTCCAGTCGCCTAGCCGAAGCCGAAACCCGCACTCGGGAGGCCATATTGCAGCTCGAGAAGTCCTTGTCCGGCCTCGACCGGCGCCTGTCGGAATCCGAGGATCGCAGCGCCCAGACGGCGGATCGGACGGCCGCGGCCATCGACACCGCCGAGCGTCAGCTGGAGCGGCTCGCCGAATCGCTGGGCGATCAGGTCGCGCAGGCGCGCCGCGAGATGGCCGAGAAACTCCGCGTAGTGGCGCAAACGGATCGGATCGAGATTCTGGAAGACGCGATCAACCAGTTGGCCGGGCAGGTTGACCGGACGGAGAAGTCCTCCGGACAGGCGATCGATCGTCTGGGCCAGGAGGTGATGAAGATCGCCGAGGCCATCAACCAGCGGGTCTCGGTCGTCGAGCGTCGCAGCGATCGCCTCGCCGACAGCCTCACGGGCGAGATTGGCAAGATCGCCGGCGCGCTGGAGCAGCGGCTCCTGAAGTCAGACTACGCCCATACCGAAGCCCTGCAGAAGCTGTCCGGCGACATCCGCGACGTGGCGGAGCGCCTGACCGAACGGGTCGCGCGCACGGAAAGCCGCACGGTTGAAGCGCTGTCGGATTTCGCCCGTCGTGAGCCGAACGCGGATGGCGCGGCGGCGGCGATCAAGGCGGAGGTCGCCTCGGAAATCGCCGAACGCATCCGCAAGAGCGAGGAGCGCACGGCCAGGCTGCTCGAAGAGTCCCAGGCTCGGATCGAAGCCCGTCTGGCGCAGCAGGCCCAAAAGGCCGCTTCGCAGGCGGCGGCGCGCTCGGCCTTCACGTCCGGCCCCGACCCCTTCGCCGAAGAGCCGCACATCCCGTCACCGCACGTGATGACGCCGGACATCGAGGCCGGCTTCGTCGCCCCGCCCCCCGTTCAACCGCTTGCGAAAGCGGAACCGGCGGAATGGCCGTCCGTGCCGGACCTGCCCGAAGAAGAGGACGAGTTCGAGGCGCCGTCCTCTCGTTTCGCGCCCGCGCCAACCCCGGCCCCGGCCCCGGCTCCGTCGTCTGCGCCACCCGCCTTCAAGGCGCACGACAGCTTCATCGATCCGTTCGACGATCCGGTGTTTGCGGCGGACGCGGAGTTCGTCGCCCCCAGCGAAGACGATCCCTTCGCGATGATTCGCCCTCCGGAACCGACAGAGCGGCGCAGCCTGGTCCGCCGGGAAGCGCTGGATGCGTTGCGCGCAGGAGAACCTTTCCCCGAAAGCTCGTCCAACGAGCCCCTCGGCGGCGCGCACCCGCACGCTGAACCCCTGGCGCATGAGTGGCCCGCGGAACCGGAAGCGCACACACACGAAACCCCTCACGTCGCCTTCGGTCCCGAGCACGAAAAGCTGCTCGCGGCCTTTGATGATGTCGATTTCGGAGACGAAAGCTTCGGATCGGTCGGCGACACGCCGCACGACCGGCATGGCTTTTCCGCCGACGAACCCACCTTCTCCCACGGCGCCGCCGAAGCCGAGCCGGAGCGCGTCTCGACCCGAGACCTCATCGCGCGCGCGAGATCCGCAGCGCGGGAGAACAATCAGCCGGAACGGCCGCAAAAGGAAAAGGCCGAAGGCAAGAGCGGGCCGTTCGGGCTCAATCTCAGCCTCCCGAAGCGCAAGTCTCGCGGGCCGGGCGGCGGAACCGTGACGCTCCTGTTGGCGAGTGCGGTGTCGATCACCGTCACGGCGACCGTTCTTGGGTACCTGATCGTCAACGACTCCAATTCCGAGCCGGGCCATAGCGAATCGCTGGTTGCGCACCGGGACTCCCGTCCGAAGTCTGCAGACCCGAGATCGGTTGATCCCGCCGCAGCCGGCCCCGCGCAATTGGCGGTGGCGACGTCGCCGGACCCGTCGACCGGCGCCAAGCCCACGGGCGAATCGACCGACGCGAAGGACATCTATCAGACCGCCGCTCGCCAGCTGGACGCCGGCGATCCCAAGGGCGTCGCGACGCTGACCAAGGCCGCCACGCTGGGCTACGCGCCTGCTCAGTTCCATCTCTCGACCCTGTATGACAAGGGCGCGTCAGGCGCTGCGAAGGATCCCGCCAAGGCCCGGCTATGGGCGGAACGCGCCGCTCAGGCGGGCGTGCCCAAGGCCATGTACAATCTCGGCCTGTTCCTGTTCGACGGCAAGGGCGGCCCGCCCGATCTGCCGGCGGCGGCGGCGTGGTTCCGCAAGGCGGCGGACCTCGGCCTCGGCGATGCGCAATACAATCTCGCAAGGCTGTACGAGAACGGCTACGGCGTGCAGCAGAACGCCGCCCAGGCCTACACCTGGTATCTGATCGCTGCGAACGGCGGGGATCAGGATGCGCGGGCGGACGCTACGCGGATCCGCGCATCGCTGGACAAGACCGCACGAACCGCCGCCGAGCGGGCTGCAAACGCATTCCGCCCAGCGACCTCCGCAACCGAAGACGTCGCCAACAGCCGTTGAGGCGCTGATCAGCCGTTCCAGGCGCCGAGCGCTATGGCGGCGAACAGGATCAGGCCCGCGTCGCGATTTGATCGAAACAGGCGAAGCGCGCCAGTCGGATCGTCGGCGCGCACATCCCTGGCCTGGCGGGCCAGATGGAGCCCGTAGGCGATGACCAGGATCAGGAACAGGTTGGAGAGGCCCGCGCTGACGCCCGCCGCCATGGCCAGAACGAAGGCCAGGGCGTAGAAGGCGCCGACTCCGACCCGGACAGCGCCGCCGAGCCGCCTTGCGGAGGACTTCACCCCCACCAGCGCGTCATCCTCCAGATCCTGCAGGGCGTAGATCGTGTCGTAGCCCAGGGTCCAGAAGACGCCACCCACGTAGAGGCACACCGCCGGGGTCGCCAGCCCCCCTGACGCCGCCGCGAAACCCAGAAGCGCGCCGGCGTTGAAGGTCAGACCCAGCCAGGCCTGCGGCCACCAGGTGATCCGCTTCATGAACGGGTAGGCGGCCACAAGGCCCAGCGACGCAACCCCGAGGTCTATGGCGGTCAGGGACAGGGTCAGCAGGATGCACAACCCTGCGAAGGCGCAGGCGGCGATGAACAGCCAGGCGCCCTTCACCGTCACCTGCCCCGACGGGATCGGCCGTCCCGCCGTCCGCGCGACCTTGGCGTCGATGTCCCGGTCGACGATGTCATTATAGGCGCAGCCCGCCGCGCGCATGATGAAGGCGCCCAGCGCGATCTTGATCAGAAGCAGAAGGTCCGGCGCCCGTCCCGCGGCGGCGCTGGCCAGCGCGGCGCCCTGCCAGCCCGGCAGCATGAGCAGCCACGCCCCGGCCGGTAGGTCGAGCCGGCCGAGCTTCAGCCAGGGCCGCCAGGCGCGTGGCGCATGGGCGTCCACCCAGTTGTCCGGCGCAGCATCGGGAAGGCGGTCCGCTTGGGTCATGTCGGGCTGTTTACGCTGACCCAACTCAACAGGAAAGATGGGCCCCTCTGGACAAGGCGCTCCAAGGGGTCGAAATCGGGTCCATGTCACACGATCCGAGATTTCCCCCGCCCGGCGACGCCCAGGCCCTGGAGCGCGGCCAGATCCTCACGCCCCGCTTCGATGCGAACGGCCTGATCGCCTGCGTCGCGACCCACGCCCAGACGGGCGAAGTTCTGATGCTGGCCTGGATGAACGCCGAGGCCCTGAGCCTGACGGCCAGGACCGGAGAGGCGCACTATTTCAGCCGCTCCCGCAACGCCCTCTGGAAGAAGGGGGAGACCTCCGGACAGGTTCAGGTGGTCGAGGAAATGCGCATCGACTGCGATCAGGACGCCGTGTGGATCAAGGTGCGCCCCCAAGGCGACGGCGGCGCGTGCCATGTCGGTTTTCGTTCCTGCTTCTACCGCGTGATCGAGGACGGCGCGCTGGTGGAGCGCCCGTGACCGACCCTGCGCCCGACGCGTTCGACGACGACGAGGCGGCTCTCGACACGGCTGCGGAGCCTTTGCGGATCACTTTGCCGGACGATGCGGGCGGGCAGAGGCTGGACCGCGTGCTGGCCGAGGCGGCGCCGGATATTCTCTCCCGCGCCAGGATCCAGGCCCTGATGGCGGAAGGGGCGGTGACCCTGGACGGCGTCGCGATGACGCAGGGCTCGGCCAAGGCCAGGGCCGGCGCGACCTACGAGATCCTGGTTCCTCAGGCCCGCGCGGCGGAGCCGATCGCGCAGGCCCTGCCGCTCGTCGTGCTGTACGAGGATGCGCACCTGATCGTAGTGGACAAGGCGGCGGGCATGGCGGCGCACCCGGCCCCGGGGTCCCCGGACGGGACGCTGGTCAACGCGCTTCTGCATCACTGCGGCGAGAGCCTGTCGGGGATCGGCGGGGTGGCGCGTCCGGGCATCGTCCACCGGCTCGACAAGGACACGTCCGGCGTGATGGTGGCGGCCAAGACGGACGCCGCGCACATCGGCCTGTCCCGCCTGTTCGCCGCCCATGACATCGAGCGGACCTATATCGCCCTGACAAGAGGCGCGCCGAACCCGGCCTCCGGCGTCATCGCCACGCGACTCGGACGCTCTCCCGGCGATCGCAAGAAGATGGCGGTGCTGAAGGTCGGCGGTCGCGAGGCGGTCACGCACTATCGGGTGGAGCGGACCTATGGCGACGGCGCGGCGGCGCGGGTCAGCTGCACGCTGGAAACCGGTCGCACCCACCAGATCCGGGTCCACCTCGCCAGCAAGGGCGCGCCGTGTCTGGCCGATCCCGTCTATGGCGCGGCTCAGCCCACCGCGCCCGTCCGCGCCGCTCTTGCAAGGTCGGGTCTCGCCCGGCAGGCGCTGCACGCCGCGGTGCTCGGCTTTCGCCATCCCATCACGGGGGAGGCCCTGCGCTTTTCGTCGGACTTTCCCGCCGACCTCGCCGCTCTGCAGGTCGAGCTGATGAGCCTGTGACGTCTGGCTCAAACCATAACCAAGCGTAGAGGTCGGAAATTTTTTGGACCCGGTTGACCAAAGGCCTTAAACCGGTCGCAACTTTCCCCACATATCGCACGTACTGATGTGAAAGGCCTGCGCCTGCGCGTCTCCTCCCAATGGATACGCAGTGCGCGCCCTTCAGACATTAGTTGGCAATGGCCGGTTCCGGGGCGGGTTCGGATCGGCAGGGGATGGTTGTTCATGGCTACGAACGCACTGGTCGTCATGTCCCCCGAGGGGGGGCTTTCGCGCTACCTGACGGAAATTCGCAAGTTTCCGATGCTGACCAAGGACGAGGAGTTCATGCTCGCCAAGCAGTGGCGTGAGCATCAGGACACCGACGCCGCGCACCGGCTGGTGACGTCGCACCTGCGCCTCGTGGCCAAGATCGCCATGGGCTACCGCGGCTATGGCCTGCCCATCGGCGAAGTGATCTCCGAGGGCAATGTCGGCCTGATGCAGGCGGTGAAGAAGTTCGAGCCGGACAAGGGTTTCCGCCTGGCGACCTACGCCATGTGGTGGATCCGCGCCTCGATCCAGGAATACATCCTGCGCAGCTGGAGCCTCGTGAAGATGGGCACCACGGCGGCGCAGAAGAAGCTGTTCTTCAACCTGCGCAAGACCAAGAGCGAGATCAGCGCCTTCGAGGAGGGCGATCTTCGGCACGAGCAGGTCGACTACATCGCCACCAAGCTCGGCGTGACCAATGACGAAGTGATCAGCATGAACCGGCGCCTCTCCGGCCCCGACAGCTCGCTGAACGCGCCGATGCGGGTCGATGGAGAAAGCGAGTGGCAGGACTGGCTGGCGGACGACACCGCCGAGAGCCAGGAATCCACCGTCGCCAATTCCGAGGAATACAGCGTCCGCATGGATCTGATGAGCGAGGCGATGAAGGGCCTCACCGATCGGGAGAAGCACATCCTGACCGAGCGGCGTCTGAAGGACAATCCGACGACGCTGGAAGACCTCGCCAGCGAGTATGGCGTCAGCCGCGAGCGCGTGCGCCAGATCGAGGTGCGCGCCTTCGAAAAGCTGCAGAAGAGCATGCTGACCCAGGCCAAGGCCAAGAACCTCTTGATGGACTGAGCCGTCGAGGCTGTCGGGCGGCGAGGACTATTGCGCCCCTGACAGCCGCTCAAGCCGCGCCGTCACCATGTGGAAGACCGGGCCGTTCGGCGCCTTTCCAGGGCCCTTCGACTTCAGGGTTGAGCGCAGGGAGATCGCAAGCGCGCGCCTTCCGCTGACCAGCCTTGCAGGGATCTCGAACGACACCGTGTCGGGCGCCGAAGCGCGACGCGCGATCAGGTCGTCCCCTTCGCTGGTCGCCTCCATGTCGAAGGCGCCGCCTGACAGCCCGCTGATCTGGACCGAGAGCTGCAGAGGCCCGGCCGCATCTTCCGGAAGGGGAAGGTAGAGCGCAGCTTCCGACCCATCGCTCGACACGCCGTCGGCTTGCGGCTCAAGCCAGCCGGCGCCCAGAACGCATCTGGTTTCGGGCCTCGCAAAGGCGATCGGCGCGCCCAGGGACACAACTGGCGGGCGGACCGGCTCTGATCCCAGGCCCGAAAGATCAGCGCCGGCGGGCGGAATGATCATCACCCCATCCAGCCGGTGAACAGACGTCACGGGGAACGGCGCGCAGTCGTCAGCGAGAACGTACAGCCGATCCGGCGCCAAACGCCCCAGGCGGACATCCGCATCGTCCGCCTTCTGGAAGAGGTACTGCGCCGGCGCGACCCGCGCGCTGTACATATCCGTCAGCGGAACACCATGCCGGGTGGCGCGGAAAGCGAGCTCCCAGAACAGGTCGAGGCGCGGCTGCGGTTCGGAGGGCTGGAAGTCCACCACCTTTGCCGAAGCGATCAGCCGATCCCAATGCGGGCTGCGGAGGTGGTGAAACACGGCCGGCGCGGCGGCGGCTTCGGTATACTTCCACTGCTGGCGCATGAATGCGGACAGATCCGCGATCTGGAGGACCAGAGCGGCGATCAGGACGCGCTTGACCCATTGACGGGGCATCTTCGCCAAGGCGAGCAGGGTCGCCAGGATCAGGGCGTAGGACACCGGCCACATGAAGCGACCGCTCGATCTCAGCATCGCCGTGATCGGACCCAGCAGCGATCCGTAGCGCAGGTCGATCAGAAGATGCTGGCCGAGGTAAATCTTGTCGGAGAGAGCGAACACCCAGAACGCCAGGATCACCGGCGCAAGATAAACCGCACCGTCGAAGCCCGTCGCATCCCCGCCCGTCGCCTCATTGGACGTCGGCCCCTTGTCGATCACGCGCTTCAGACGAAGGCCAAGCCCAAGCAGAACAAGGCAGATGACGCCGAGACCGAGATACTGGAACCCCTCATACGCGCCTCTCGTGACCGGTATCGTCGGTAAGAAGCGGGAATTCAGGGGAACCTGCGGGTTGATCCAGGCCAGCAGCTCCGAGACGTAGACGCCGAAACCACCCGCCGCCGACTGCCGCGCGCCGAAATAGCCCACCAACCCCATGGCGATGATGAGGGGCGCGACAGTCTTGGCCTCCGCCCCCTCGACCGCTCCGACGGCGGGGCCGGACCTCATGCGGCGAAGACGGGTGCGCAGGACGTCCGCGGCGAAGACACCGGCCACCATGAAGGTCAGGTAGAAGTTGGTCAGCGACGTCAGCACCAATAGCAGGCCGAAGCCGAAGGTGCGCTTTCGCGGGCTTTTCTCGAACCCGTAGATCTCGAGCACCCAGAGGATCATCCAGTGGCTGAAGAGGGTGTTGTGATAGAGCCGCGCCAGGAAGAACGGCGTCAGTCCGATCAGAAAACCGCAGATGAAGGACTCAAGGTCATCCATCCCGGCCTTCCTGGCCAGGCGATGCCCAAAATAAACCTGTAAAATCAATGATGTGAAAAACCACCAGCCAATATACTGGAACGGGTCCGGCAGGATCGGCGACAGGATCTTGAACAGGAACGCCAACGCCGGAAGGGAGTCGGTGAAGACGATGTTGTCCCCGGCCGGCCAGTCCAGCAGGCGCTCCGCGCCCAGCGGGAGCCGCCAGCCGTCGTGCCGATAGGCTTCCCACCCGATAAAGCTCGCGCCCCAGTCCCCCTCCAGCAGCCAGTGGACGTTGAGCGGGTTGAGCACCTCGAGATGAAAGCACAGCGAGAAAATGACGGCGCCGATGGCGGCGCAGATCGCAGCGGGGCGCCAGTTGACCAACTTCATCCCGAACAAACCCGTGCCAGCCCCATCCCGCCACACGCGGTCGGCCTGCATTCAGGCGGACAAGATTTTAGAAATGATTGACGGGCCGTTGACTGTGTTCTCGCCCCGTCCGGTCAGATCTAGCCGGCGGCCTTGACCATCAGTCGCTGATAGAAGCTGACCAGGGCCTGCAGGTTGTCGAGGGAGATGTGTTCATTGGCCCCGTGGATCATCTCGATATCCTTCAGCGCAAAGGTCACCGGCTGGAAGCGATAGGTGTCAACGGCCACCTCGCTCATGTGCCGACTGTCCGTCCCACCGGTGACGAGACCGGGGGCGACCGGCGCGTGCGACATGTCCGCCGCCAGGCCTGCGATGATCCTGTAGCCTTCCGACGTCGTCGACGACACGGGCGAGGGGTTGGAGAAGATCCCGCCCGTCTCGAACTCGACCTCCACCGGCAGGGTCGCGACGGACGCGCGGGCGCGGGCCAGCACGCCGTCCGCGGTGTCGCCGGGGGCGATACGATAGTTGATGCGCGCGACCGCCACCGCCGGGAGCGCGTTCTCCTTGGGGCTGCCCTGCAACATGGTCGGCGCCGTGGTGGTGTGCAGCGTCGCCGCACCCTGATCCGTCCTGGCGATCTGCGCCGCCAGAAGCGGGCCGAACAGCCAGTCATTGGCCACCACCAGACGCGGCCCGAAGCTCAGGTGCGGGGCCAACGCCCGCAACATCTGCGCCATCGGCCCGCCATAGCGGATCGGAAAGCCGTGGTCGTTGATGGCGATCACCGCGCGGGACAGGGTCACCGCCGCGGTGTCCTTGGGCGGGGCGGAGGAGTGCCCTCCGGCCGAACGCGCCGTCACCCGCAAGGTGGCGTAGCCCTTTTCCGCGACCCCGATGATCGCCAGGGGCGTGCCGGTGACCGGATTGTTCTTGACGATCGCCATGCCCTCATCGAGCGCGAACGCCGCCCGCACGCCGCGCGCCTTCAGCGCCGCCGCCGCAGCCCGCGCGCCGGAGCCGACGGTCTCCTCATCATGCCCGGAGACGATCAGGATGGTCCGGCGCGGCTTGAAACCTTGCGACGCCAGAGCCTCCGCCGCCTCCATCAGTCCGACGAGGCTGGCCTTGTCGTCCATGGAGCCCCGCCCCCAGACGGCGCCGTCCTTGATCTCCCCCCCGAAGGGCGCCGCCTTCCACTTGTCGAGCGATTCTTCCGCCACGGGCACGACGTCCTGGTGCGCCATCAGGATGATGGGCGCCAGCTTGGGTTCAGAGCCGGTCCAGGTGTAGATCAGCGCGCCCCCGCCCACGAGTTCCTTGGCCGTCGCGGCGTGGAAGGCCGGATAGGTCGTGCTGAGCCAGGCGCGCTGATCGTCCCAGGCCTTCGGGTCGTTCTGCGCCGGATCCTGATGCGACACGGTCTGGAAGCGGATCGCCTCCGACAGATGTTGCGCCGCCTTGCCGGTGTCGACCTGAGGCGCGGGCGGCAGCGCCATGGCCGCTTCTGTTTCCGACTTCAGTGTGAGGGTGCGGCCCACAAGCACGGCGGCGAGCAACGCCAGAACGCTCACGCCGCCCAAAATGATCGGTCCGATCTTCATTTTCCCGTCCCCGTCCCCGCGGTCGCGCCGCCTTAAATACTTTCTTAAGGAGGCTAAACGGAAGCTTACGCATTGCCTAGTCGTTGCGCGACCCGTCGTCCCCTTGCCACTTCCGGACAGGGGCAAATCGGATCACAGACGTCACGTTACAACCGGATAGATGACCTCATGAGCGACGTTCGCACCGCCCCCCTCGGGACCTGGTCCCCGACTCTCGACGCGCCCAAGGAGGCCGCGCCCGCCATGATGACCTCGGCGCCCCCGGTTGAGGCGGCGCCTCCCACGACGGACGGCATCCCGCAGACCACGGAACTGGCCGCGCATCTTGCCGCGCGCCTGTGTCATGACTTCATCAGCCCGGCCAGCGCGATCATGTCGGGCGTCGATCTTCTGTCCGACCCCACGGCGCAGGACATGCGGGACGACGCTCTGAACCTGATCAGCGCCAGCGCCCGCAAGCTGACCGACATGCTCGCCTTCGCCCGGGTCGCCTTCGGCGCATCGGCGACGGCGGAGACCTTTGACTGCGAAGCGCTGAAGACCCTGACCGAAGGCGTCTTCGCCCATGTGCGGCCGAACCTGAGCTGGCAGGTCTCCCTGCCCACCCTGCCCAAGCCCGCCGCGCGGGCGATCCTCAACATGGCCCAGATCGCCGCTTCCGCGCTGCCCACCGGCGGGATCGCCGAGGCGCAGGCCGTGAACGACGAGACCCACATCCGCATCACCCTCGACGCGCGCGGCCTTCGGGCCCGGCTGCGTCCGGAAGTGATCGACGGCCTGCGCGGTCTGCCGCTGGCCGAGGGGCTTGGCGGACACTGGGTCCAGGCCTATTACCTGAACGCTCTGGTGACCGCTGCGGGCGGTCGCTGCGACGTGACCATTTCCGAAGAGCGCGTTCTTCTGCGGGCCGACCTCCCCCGCTGACACGCCGCCGGAGACGGTCGTCGCGTGGATGAGGGAAGCGTCATGGCCGCACCGCGCATTGCGATCGCCGGCGCCCTTGGGCGAATGGGCAAGGCTGTCGCCGCCGCCGCCGCAGAGGGCGAGGTCGTCGCACGTTTTGATCGCCCTGGCGTCCTGTCCGATGGCCTGACAGACGGCCGAGCCGCGCTGGACATGGCCGATGTCGTCATCGACTTCACGTCCGCTGCCGCCGCGTCCGCCCTCGCCCTGTCGGCGGCCGAGCTTGGGCGACCCGCCTTTGTCATCGGAGCCACGGGCTTCACCGACGCCGAGGATGCGGCCGTGCGCGAGGCGGCCAGGCGCCTGCCCATCGTGAGGTCGGGCAACTTCTCCCTCGGCGTCAACATCCTGACCGGTCTTGTGCGTGAAACCGCCGCGCGACTGTCGGCGCTCGACTACGACATCGAGATCTTCGAGGCGCACCACCGGCGCAAGGTCGACGCACCGTCCGGCACCGCCCTCATGCTCGGCGAAGCCGCCGCAACCGGCCGCGGCGTGGCGCTCAGCGCCGTTCGCGCCGGCAGCCGGGAGGGCGTCACCGGTCCCCGCGCCGTGGGTGAGATCGGCTTTTCGGTTCTGCGCGGCGGCGGCGTGATCGGCGAACACAGCGTGATCTTCGCCGCAGAGGACGAGGTGCTGACCCTGTCCCATTCCGCGCGGGATCGGGCGCTGTTTGCGCGGGGCGCGGTGGCCGCAGCGCGTTGGGTGATTGGCCGCCCCCCCGGCCTCTACTCCATGCAGGATGTGCTGGGTTTTACGGCTCAGAGCCCGGCGGCGGGCTGATTTCGACCGGCTTGGGATCGGGCGCCACAGGGTCTGGCCGCATCGCCGCCTCGAACTCCCGGGATAAGGTCCGATAGAAGGGCGCACGGGGATCCGCGCCGGGACTGTTCGGGAATTCGCGGGGCGCGAGGCCCTTGTGCGCCGCCAGCATGAAGTCCCGCCAGATCAGGGCGGGCGTTTCTCCGCCGGTGACCCCTCTCATCGGCCGATCCTGATCATCGCCCACCCAGACGCCCGCGACGAAGTCCGGCGTGAAGCCGATGAACCAGGCGTCCCGGTAGTTCTGACTGGTGCCGGTCTTTCCGGCGGCCGGCCTGTCCAGCCGCGCGCGATGGCCGGTGCCCGAAGGACTCTCGATGACCTGCCTGAGGATCGAGACCATCTGACCGGCGCGATGATCGTCATAGATCGGCGTCGGCAGCACTGGATTGCGTCGCCACAGCAGATCGCCGCGCGCATTGGAGACCTGTTCGACCAGGAACGGGGTCGACTGGCGTCCACCCGTCTGGAACACCTGATAGGCGCCGGTGATGTCGAGCAGCGAGACCTCATAGGCGCCCAGTGCGATCGGCAAGGCCGGATTGTCCGGCAACCCCATGACGCCGAAGCGGTGGGCGAGCCGTGCGATCTTGTCCGGACCGACCTTGTCGGCGATCCGCACCGCCGCCGTGTTGACAGAACGGATGATCGCCTGGGTCACGGTGATGTCGCCCAGAAAGCCGCGGTCCGCGTTCGAGGGTGCGTAACCTCGGATATTGACCGGCGCATCCTTCACGATGTCCTCCGGCGTGACGCCCGTTTCGAAGGCGGTGGCGTAGACCAGCGGCTTGAAAGCGGAGCCTGGTTGGCGCCTCGCCTGGCTGGCGCGGTTGAAGGCGCTTTCGCGATGGTCGAGACCGCCGACCATGGCCAGAATCTCGCCCTCCGGCCCCAGGGCGACCAGCGCGCCCTCGGTCACGCCGCGCCCGCCGGCGGCGGCGACCCCCGCCCGCACCGCGCGAACCGCCTCGGCCTGGAGGCGCGGATCGATGGTCAGCCGCACGACAAGATCGGGCGCCGCGCCGTGCGCCAGACGCCGGGCCTCGGACTGCGCGGCGTCGAACACATAGCCGTAGTCCACCTCGCCCTGCGGTTCGGGCGCGAAAACCGGCGGATGGGCCAGGGCGTCCCGCAGCTGCGCCTGCGAAATCCAGCCCGCTCTGGCCATGCGATGCAGCACCCACTGGGACCGCCGCAGCGCCGAATGCAGGGTGTTGGACGACGCATCCCGCCGCGACGGCGCCTTGGGCAGGGCCGCAAGCAGCGCGGCTTCCGAAAGGTTGAGATCGGAGGCGGACTTGTTGAACAGGGTGTGGCTCGCCGCCTCCACCCCATAGGCGCCGCTGCCGAAATAGATGCGGTTGAGATAGAGATCGAGGATCTCGTCCTTCGACATCAGGCTTTCGATGCGCAGCGCCAGCGCCGCTTCCTGAAGCTTGCGGGTCCAGGTCTGGTCAGGGGAGAGGAAGATCCCCCGCGCCACCTGCTGGGTCAGGGTCGACCCGCCCTGCACCACGCGATGCGCAAGAAAGTCCGCCTTCGCGGCCCGAAGGACGCTGCGCAGATCCACGCCGTGGTGCTGGTAGAAGCGCTGATCCT